>Ga0316207_10000040_pt1 | contig 283458 bp, 264 predicted proteins | sample 6weekpyrite_MG_FD_204943 | JGI IMG/M metagenome (GOLD analysis project Ga0316207, IMG submission 204943) | Microbial mat bacterial communities from mineral coupon in-situ incubated in ocean water Damariscotta River, Maine, United States -... | ecosystem: Environmental > Aquatic > Marine >... | reverse complement strand
CAGCTTGCTTAACAGTTCATATGACAGATGAAGTAATCGATTTTGTTAATTGATTTTGTTTTTAGTTAATTAGTTAACTGAAAAGTCGACTAATGGTTATTGACTCGAGAGCGGCTCATATGTGTTAGACTTTTTCTCTTTTTCTTCTTCTAGAATATTGGGTTGCCAATAAATTGAGGCTCTTCTTCATCTGGGGTATCGGAAAGTAGTTCTTTAGCTCTTTCCTTAAGCTTTTCTTGGTTTTCTTTAAATTTTTCGTTATATGTCTTATGGTCTATAAAGATCATAATGTTTTTCTGCATCTAGATGAGTTTGTTGCATGGACACGTCCTTTTAGTGTGTATTAATATTATATTTTCTTTAACCATACAAGGCATTTGAACCAGTAGAAGTCGTTTGTTTCAAAACGCATACTCAGAAATTGTCGCTTTACCGACTATCTATAAGACCTGAGAAACGAGTTTTTATATTCCAGAATCTACTGTACTACTATGAGGTGATTCATGAGAGAGCCAATGGGATAAGAATTGCATTCAGGTGTTGGAAAACAAATACGCCTTATGATAAATGTAAGTGCTTTAGAGTGCTTAAGATAAAGAGGCCCACTACTTTTAGGAGCCGTCTATCTCAGGGCGTGTTGTTAGCAATTTACTTATTCAAAATATTTTGCAAATCAGCGCTTTGTTCAAAAATATCGTTAACAAGCGTGGACACTGAGCCGACCCGATTTATTAACTCGAATAGTCGAATGGACCTATTAACTAATTTTTAATTGGGTTTGACATCACAGTCGCTTGTTAGATGTGGCATCAGACTTTTGCCAGCTTTGCAGCTTTCGCCAAAGGGTGGATTTATTAATGCCTAACAATGATGCGGTTTGTTCTTTATTGCCACCGCACTTGTCCAGTATTTTTATAATGTAACGCTTTTCCAGTGCTTCAAGTGTTGGTGAATCGGCATCAATTTCATTGCCTGATTCCCCGCCGATTAAAGTTTGATCAATACATAAAACCGGCCCGTCAGTTAGAGCGATATGGCGTTCAACCATATTGCGTAATTCGCGAATATTACCCGGCCAGCGATAGGCTTTAAGCTTTTCCATAGAGGCCTGGTCAAAATATTTTATGTCACGTTGATAGCGCTCTTTAAATTCTTTAATAAAGTGTTCAATAAGTAATTCAAGGTCAGCTTCGCGGTCGCGTAAGGGCGGAATGACAATTTTCACGACGTTTAAACGATGGTATAAATCGTGGCGAAATTGACCTGCTGAAATCATTTCTTCAATATTACGATTGGTGGCCACTACAAATCGTACATCAATATTTATGGGTGCAATGCCGCCGACGCGGGTAATTGTTTGGGCTTGCACGGCTCGCATTAATTTCATTTGCATGGTGTCGGAAATATTGCAAATTTCATCGAGAAAGATGGTGCCGCCATTGGCGACTTCAAGCAAGCCATGTTTGGTTTGAGTGGCACCCGTAAATGCGCCTTTTTCATGGCCGAATAATTCGCTTTCTAATAAGGTGTCGGTGAGTGAGCCACAATCAATTACAATAAACGGTTGGTCGGCAAACACTGAATGATTATGAAGTGCGTGTGCAACCAATTCTTTGCCGGTACCCGATTCACCTTCGATAATAACATTGCAGCGAATGTCAGAAATTTTATCGATGATTTCGTAAATTTTTGACAATGCAGTAGAGCGCCCAATCATGCCAAACTGATCTTGTTTGTCTTTAATGCCCGGGCGGCTTTGTTTTTCAATTTTGCGAACTTCAAATTGCTCTAAAACATCATCTACCTGTTGAATTAAATCATTGGCATCATAGGGTTTTTTAATAAAATCGGTGGCACCTAAACGTAAAGCTTTAATTGCATTGTCTTCAGTGGAAAAGCCGGTAATCATAATTACCGGAATTTCAATATCGGTTTGACGAATGGATTCAAGTAACTCAAGGCCAGACATGCCGGGCATGCTTAAATCAGTAATCACCAGATCGCTAGAATTTTCACGAATATCTTGCAGCGCTTCGACTGGGTTTTTAAAAATTAGAATCTCATAGTTTTTATTGCGTGCAAAGCGTCGAAATAAATCACCGGCGGTTGGGTCATCGTCTATAAAGTGTACGCGTTTATTCATGTTTGTTTTTTCAGTTGTTATGATCGAGTTTGTTATCAAGGGGTAATTGCATAATAGCATCTACGCCCCCGCGTTTATTATTTTCAAGGGTCAAGCTACCATTATGAAATTGCATTATACCAATGCTAATAGACAGACCAAGGCCGCTGCCCTCGCCGACATTTTTGGTGGTAAAAAACGGATCAAAAATTTTGTCTTTATTGGCTTTGTCGATACCGGTTCCCTGGTCGGAGACCGTAATAAATATTTGTTGATTAGCGGTGTGGGTGCTAATTAAAATTTCATCGTTTTTATGACTGGCATGAATAGCGTTCATTAATAAATTCACCAGTACTTGTTGTAGTTGGTTTCGATCACCAAATAATGTTAAATCAGGGTGTTCATTAATTTTAAAACTAATATTAAATTTGTGAGCCTGTGCGTGGGCTAGTAACAAGGTATCTTTAAGCCACACGTGTAAATCGAAAATTACATATTCTGGTGGCACTTGGCGTGCAAAGTTTAAGATGCCTTTAATGATTTTACCGGCACGCAACGCTTCGTTGCGTAGGCCTTGAATGTCTTCGTTTAGCTCTTTACTATTTTTGGGAAGATCGCGTTCAATTAAAGTTGTGTAGGATAAAATATTATTCAATGGATTGTTGAGCTCGTGACCAATACCCGCAGCCATTTCGCCGATGCTTGCCAATTTGGCATTTTGTAACATCATTTGCTCTGCGCTATCCCGTTCTTTTTCAGTTCTTTCTAGCGTGCCTACGAGATAATGAAAAGATTGATCGAGCTGTTTTAATTCGTCTGCACCTTTGGGTGCTTTTTTTGAAAATGATGATTCGCCATCCGCATAACGTTTTAATAAATTTGCAAAAAGTGTTATGGGTTCGGCGATGTTTTTTGCGCCGATATTGGCCAGCACCAAACTAATGAGTAACGCCAAAAAGGCAAAGGCCAATAAGCCAAAACGAATACGTTGGAATGGTGCAACGATATCATCATTGTCTAATTCCAGCACTATAATCCAGCTTACCAATTGATTATTGTAAGGATAAAATTCTTGAAAATAATAACGCTTATTGTTGGTGCTGTTAAAAAATGAGCCAAAGCGTTGCGACTGAAATTGCTTCCAGATTTTTGTGCCTAACATTTTGTTAAGTTTATTGTCTGAGTCTAACGGTTGGCTAAATTTAATTTGTAACTCATCACTATAAAGAATAAGACCGTGGCGTTGTGGAGTGTCCGGGTTGTATTCGGCCACGGTAATTTGAATATTATTGGTGCGGGGAAGTGATTCGAGAATATGATCAAACTGATCGCCTAATGCGCGGGCAGTTAAAAAACCAATTACAGATTTATTGTCGAATGATACTGGCACAATGGAATTCATTATGGAAAGCTCTTTGCCGCTTACATAATCACGCTTGCTTAAGGGTAGGTTCCCGTATACTAATTTATTGGCAGTGAGTTGCCACATCCAGCTTAAAAAATCATCGTCGACTAATTCTTCTTCAGTGAGAGGTAAGTCGACAATGCCTTCAAAATAGGCGGGGATGAGTTTGCCGAAGCGCACTTTAATGAGCGTGTGACCATCAATGTCGAGTACGCGCACCGTATCCAGTCCCGGTACGGAATGCTGAAATCCGGCCAAAAAATGATTAAGCTTGGCAACTTCTTCGAAATATCGGATATGTAAATCGCCCTCGGCGGCGGTGCGCAACACCGGTGCAAACTCTTTCATCGCCGGAGAATTAGCTAGAGATAAAATAACTTCGCGTTCGTAAGCCAGGCGAAATTCCAGCTCTTTAGAGATATTTTGCATATTGATATAAATGTCACTATCAATATTTTTCAGGTATACCTGCTCGCTATATGTGGTGATGCCCAAAATTAATGCCGTTAGCGGCAAAATGGTAGCCAGAGAAACCCAAAGAAAAATGCTGCTTTTTAGACGCATATAATAGGATAATAGCCCCGTTGAAATTAAAGAGAGTATAGCAATGACGGCAAAACGAATCAGCGCTTTATTTTTTATCATCTGCCTTGGGCTGGCGGTGAGTAGTTGTGGTAGAACCGGTAAGCTATATTTGCCCGGTGAAAAGCAGGCGACAATCAATACGGCGCCTGATAATTATGCAAAGCAAAATTAATTGTTAAGAAGATAGAGAGTTATGGATTATTTCGAATTTAAAAACAACCAGCTTTTTGCTGAACAGGTTAACTTAAGTGAACTGTCCCAAAAGCACGGTACCCCTGCCTATGTTTATTCGCGTGCGACTTTCGAGCGCCATTGGAATGCATTTAATCAGGCGTTTGGTAATCATCCGCATTTAGTGTGTTATGCGGTGAAGGCTAACTCAAACCTGGCGATTTTAAATGTATTGGCAAATTTGGGTTCGGGTTTTGATATTGTCTCGATTGGTGAGTTAGAGCGGGTACTAAAAGCCGGTGGTGAAGCGAGTAAAATTGTGTTTTCCGGAGTCGGCAAAAAACCCGATGAGATTCGCCGTGCGCTAGAGGTGGGCATTCGTTGCTTTAATGTGGAATCGCAAGGCGAGTTGCAGGTGATTAATGCGCTGGCAGGTGAGGTCGGAAAAATCGCGCCGATCTCGATTCGGGTAAATCCCAATGTGGACGCAAAAACTCACCCGTATATTTCCACCGGCCTCAAAGAAAATAAATTTGGCATTGCCCACGAGCAGGCATTAAGCGTGTACCAGCAGGCGCAGGCGATGCCCAATATTGCAGTGCATGGCATAGATTGTCACATTGGCTCGCAACTCACCGAAATTGCACCGTTTGTAGAGGCCCTCAAACGCGTGTTAGAGCTGGTGGATCAATTGCAGGCAAACGGCATTGAGCTAAAGCATTTAGATTTAGGGGGTGGTTTGGGAATTCGTTATCAGGATGAAACCCCCCCGCAACCAGCGGAGCAAATTGCCGCATTATTAGCAGGTTTGGGTGATCGCAAACTTGAAATTTTAATTGAACCCGGACGCGCAATTGCGGGCAATGCGGGTGTGTTGCTCACCGAAGTTTTATATTTAAAGCATTCGGAAGAAAAGAACTTCGCGATTATTGATGCCGCGATGAACGATTTAATGCGCCCCGCACTATACGGTGCGTGGCAGGAAATAGTAGCGTTGCAGCCGCGAGATGGCGAGCAAAAAATCTACGATTTAGTTGGTCCGGTTTGCGAAACCGGCGATTTTCTTGGCAAAAACCGCCAATTGAATCTGCAGGCTGGCGATGTGCTGGCAGTAAAATCTGCCGGTGCTTATGGTTTTACCATGAGTTCAAATTACAACACTCGCCCGCGTGCAATAGAAATTATGGTAGACGGTGAACAGGTGCGGGTGATTCGCCAGCGCGAAACGCTGGAACAGTTGTGGCAGGGTGAGCAGATGTTACCTCGATAGTGGGCTTAGAAAGCTCAGCGGCTGAATCATTAGCCCTCCTCCTAATATTAAAGGGGAATTGGTTTTTGCATCAAAAAACTTACATCAACATGTTATTCTTAATAAACCATGAAAATAAACTTCACTAAAATGCACGGCCTGGGTAATGATTTTGTCGTGATTGATGCAATTAACCAGTCAATCAATTTATCGGTCGAGCAAATTCGCCTTATCGCAGATCGCCGTTTCGGCGTGGGCTGCGACCAGCTATTGCTGGTTGAAAAGCCACAAAGCGCAGAGGCCGAATTTCAATATCGCATTTACAATGCCGACGGCGGTGAAGTTGAGCAATGTGGCAATGGTGCGCGTTGCTTTGCACGCTTTGTGGTGGATAATAACCTAACTCAAAATACCGAAATTCCTGTCGAAACCCAAAGTGGCTTAATTGTACTCAACCTCGATGAGGATGGTGGTGTCACGGTTAATATGGGCGTACCCAATTTTGCCCCCGCCAGCTTGCCGTTTATTGTGCAGGCACAAGCTAGTGAATATGATTTAGCAACCAGTTTGGGTCATGTGCGTATTGCCGCGGTTTCCATGGGCAACCCCCACGCGGTGTTGGAAGTGGCGAATGTGGATGAAGCTGCAGTGGAAACGCTGGGGCCAGAAATTGAAAATCATTCGCAATTCCCTGAAAGAGCGAATGTCGGCTTTATGCAAATCATTGCCCAAGATGCAATTCGGCTGCGGGTTTACGAACGCGGCGCAGGTGAAACCTTAGCCTGCGGCACCGGTGCCTGTGCAGCGGTTGCCGCTGGAATAATGCAAGGCAAATTGGCAGATTGCGTAAAAGTCAGTTTACCCGGAGGCGAGCTTGTTATACGCTGGAAGGGTGAAAATGAACCATTATTTATGACTGGGCCCGCAACCCAAGTGTTTGAAGGAAGACTATCGCTGTGACAAATCAAATGAATAATCAAGCAGAAAAAGAAACAGGTCTGCCGGATGAACAGCAGGTCGTTGATTACCTCATGGAAAACCCCGATTTCTTTTTGCAAAATTCGCTTTTACTTAACGATCTTGAAATTCCCCATGAAGCTGGTGCCGCCGTTTCTTTAGTTGAGCGTCAGGTGTCGGTGCTGCGTGAACGCAATAAACACTTCGAAGAGAAGTTACGTGAAATGGTGGATGCGGTTCACGATAACCAGCGCCTGCATGTCAGCCTGCATCGTTTGGCGGTTAACCTGTTCGATGCGGACAGCCTCGACGATATTCTGGGCGTAGTGGATGATGAATTACGCCATAAGCTAGGTACCGATTTTGTGTATTTTCGCTTACACAGTGATGATATTGTCGCCAGCAACGATGAACACACCTATGTTGAAAAAGACGATGCGGTGCTGCAGGCCTTTTCGATATTAATTGAAAAAAATCGTATCCAATGTGGACATTTTACCCAGGAGCAAGTCATCCAGTTGTTTATGGATGATGCAAATGAAGTGGCCTCCGCCGCGCTTATCCCGGTTTCTAATGAGGGTGTGTACGGTTTGATTGCCCTCGGTAGCAAAGACGAGCAGCGTTATCACGCCGGCATGGGCACCGATTTTCTAAGCAGTCTGGCCGATTTAATTGGCGCTGCCATGCAACGGGTTAGCGCCAGTTAAAATTGATTAAAATGTAGATGCGAGCTTCAGCTCGCCAGGGGCTAACGGGATATTCATTCGAGATATTTATCAATGTCACAGCAAGCCAGCCCGTTTGAGCAAGACCTAAGCCGCTTCGACCCGTTTTTAGACGTTGAAAAATAATATTCCCCCTCCCACACCCTGGGTAACTACCGCCGCAATATTCACAAATTTTTAGGCTTTTTCGACACCCAATCTATCAGTAACTGGAATCAAATGGCAGAGCAGCACATCCGCCAGTTTGTTAGCCGAATCTCCCGGCAGGGTTTGGGTGGTGAAAGTATTAATGGCGACTAAGTATGCTACGTCGGCTGTTTCGGTTTTTGCGGGTGAATCAATAAATTCAAAATCACCCCGCCGCCAGCGTGTGCGCCCCAACATCAGTGCGTAAATTACCCGATGTTATGCACTCCAACAGGACAAGCATTTGTTGCTGGGCCCGGGAAACGTAGGTGGTCCGCTAATGGTGCACGATTACGCGATACTGGAGCTGTTTTACGCCGGTGGCTTGCGGCTATCTGAATTAATCGGTTTAAATATTGGGGATATCAATTGACAGCCATTTGCATTTTCTTTTATTTTTCTCTTCCTTTCTCTTGAAAATTAATCCGTCCAACCTCATTTAAAGCAGCCTGCTAAATACAATAACGGGAGCCTATTTTGCAAACCACCCTACACGGCACCACCATTCTTTCGGTGCGCAGAAATAATGAAGTGGTTATCGGCGGCGATGGTCAGGTGAGCCTCGGTAATACAGTGATGAAGCCTAATGCTATTAAAGTTCGACGTTTATATAATGACAAAGTGCTGGTGGGCTTTGCCGGTGCAACCGCCGATGCTTTTACCTTATTTGAAAGATTTGAAGGCCAGCTTGAAAAACACAATGGCCAGCTGGTACGCTCGGCGGTGGAAATGGCTAAAGACTGGCGCACCGATCGCATGCTGCGCAAGCTCGAAGCGATGATGATTGTAGCTAATGAAGAGGCGTCATTAGTGATTTCGGGCACCGGCGATGTGATTGATACGAAAGATGATTTGCTCGCGATTGGTTCCGGCGGTACCTATGCACAGGCAGCGGCGAGAGCCTTGTTTGATAACACCGAACTGTCTGCCCGAGAAGTGGTGGAGAAAAGTTTGAATATTGCCGGCGATATTTGTATTTATACCAATCACAACTTAACGCTTGAAGAAATTAAATACTAATTTTCATCTTACCCTCATCGTGAGCTGAAGCTCGCGATGGGCTACTCAAAATACATCAGGTTTAAATCATGTCCGAAATGACACCCAGAGAAATCGTACAAGAACTCGACAAACACATCGTTGGCCAGGACGAAGCCAAACGTGCGGTGGCTATTGCCCTGCGCAACCGCTGGCGTCGCCAACAGGTGCGTGAAGATTTACGCAATGAAATAACTCCCAAAAATATTTTAATGATTGGCCCCACCGGTGTTGGTAAAACTGAAATTGCACGGCGCTTAGCAAAACTGGCGGATGCACCCTTTATAAAAGTTGAAGCCACTAAATTCACTGAAGTAGGCTATGTTGGTCGCGAAGTGGATAGTATCATTCGCGATCTTGTCGATATGTCGATAAAAATGACCCGTGAGTTAGAGATGAAAAAAGTGCGTCATCGGGCCGAAGCTTCCGCGGAAGAACGCATTTTAGATGCCCTGCTGCCCCCCGCTAGAAATGAATTTGGTGAGCCGGAAGTCGCCGAAAATAATACCCGCAATAAGTTTCGTGAAAAGCTGGGTCGGGGTGATTTAGATGATAAAGAAATCGAAATCAACGTAAAAGTCGAGCAGATGGGTGTAGAAATTATGGCACCGCCGGGTATGGAAGAAATGACTAATCAGCTGCAGGGCATGTTTCAGAATATCGGCAGCGATAAAACTAAAACGCGTAAGCTGCGTATTGAAGATGCGCGTAAAATTCTCATCGACGAAGAAGCCGGTAAAATGGTGAATGAAGATGAGTTGAAATTAACCGCGGTACAAAATGCCGAGCAAAATGGCATAGTGTTTATCGATGAAATTGACAAGGTGTGCAAAAAAGCTGAAACCTCCGGTGCCGATGTGTCTCGTGAAGGTGTGCAGCGCGATTTGCTGCCGCTGGTAGAAGGCTGTACGGTAAGCACCAAATACGGTATGGTGAAAACCGATCACATGTTGTTTATCTCCTCCGGCGCGTTTCATTTGGCTAAACCCTCAGATTTAATTCCCGAATTACAGGGGCGCCTGCCGATTCGAGTTGAGCTAAAAGCCCTTACCACCGCTGACTTTAAGCGCATTTTAACCGAGCCGGATGCTTCATTAACCGAGCAGTATAGAGCCTTATTGGGCACTGAAGGTTATGCGCTGGAGTTTGAAGACTCCGGCATCGAGCAGATCGCACAGGTGGCACACGACGTAAATGAGCGCACCGAGAACATTGGCGCACGACGCTTGCACACGGTGATGGAGCGCTTGTTGGAAGAAGTGTCATTTGAGGCGTCAGATAGTGCAGGTCAGTCGTTAAAAATAGATGCGGCATTTGTGGATCAGCATTTGGGCGAGCTGGTGCAGGATGAAGATTTGAGCCGTTATATTTTATGAGACCTTTGCACGATAGAGGCAGAAAACCCGGTTAATACCCGGATATTGAGCCGTTTTCTGAAGTTTTAAGTATTTTTACTTGTGAACCTATCGTGCAGAGCTCCCTCTACAACGCCTGCAAAATAAAACCTTAATTCATGTAAAATGCACCTCATAATTTTTATCTGACCCTTTATAGAAATAACAGGTGCCACCAATCGGAGACCGAACATGGCAGATTCCAAGAAAATTGATTCCAAGAAGGGAGATCCCAAGAAGGGAGATCCAAGGCCAACCAATATCAACCTGCATCAAAAATCACGTATTTTAGAAATTGATTTTGATGACGGCAAACAATTTAAATACAGCACAGAATTTTTACGCGTGCACTCGCCCTCAGCAGAAGTGCGCGGCCACGGCCCCGGTGAAGAAACATTGCAAATTGGCAAAACCGATGTGAATATCAATGCGATTGAGCCCGTGGGCGTTTATGCTGTTAAACTGGTGTTTGATGATAATCATGACAGCGGCTTGTACACTTGGTCATACTTATACGAGCTGGGCGCAAATTACGAAGCTAAGTGGCAAAATTATTTGCAACGCCTAAAAGCAGCAGGTCATAAACACGCTGAATTAAATTAATTATAAAATCAGATAGAAATAGAGAAGCAGCATGAGCGAAGAGAAAACCCACTTCGGTTACCAGCAGGTACCCATCGGCGAAAAAGCCAAACGCGTCGCGGATGTTTTTCATTCAGTTGCCGATAACTATGACATTATGAATGACGTGATGTCATTTGGCGTACACCGCTTATGGAAGCGTTTTACGCTGAGCCAAACAGGATTAAAACCGGGCCAAAAAGTTTTAGACTTAGCCGGCGGCACCGGTGACCTCGCAATGAAAATGGCGAAGATGGTTGGGCCTTCCGGGCAAGTAGTGCTTAGCGATATTAACGGTTCAATGTTACGTCGCGGGCGTGAACGTTTAATTGATAACGGCATTGCCGGTAATGTGGAATATGTGCAAGCTAACGCCGAATGCCTGCCCTTCCCTGATGGTACGTTTGATTGCATCACCATTGCATTTGGTTTGCGTAACGTTACCGACAAAGATAAAGCGCTACGCTCGATGCTGCGCATTTTAAAACCCGGCGGGCGCTTATTAGTTTTAGAGTTTTCTAAACCCATCGCCCCGGGTTTAGCGCCTATTTACGATACCTATTCTTTTAAACTGTTACCGCTAATGGGCAAGTACATTGCAAAAGACGAAGACAGTTATCAGTATCTTGCGGAATCAATTCGCATGCATCCCAATCAAGAAACTTTAAAAGCCATGATGGAAGAAGCTGGTTTTAATAAAGTAAAATTTCATAATTTAAGCGGCGGTATTGTGGCTTTGCACAAGGGTTATAAAGTTTAAACCATTATGGATGTAGAGCAGGCTTTAACCGCAAGTATTGAAAAGGCTCTTAATCGCTATCTGGCGCTCGACCCCGAAGCGCTGCCCCGTTTTGTTTCACTGCAAGGCAAAATCATTGCCATCAAAATTAAAGGACTCAATAAAACCCTTAGTTTGTTTCCATCATCTGATGGTTTTATGGTGCTTACCGATTTTGATGGGGAAGCTGATGTAACGATTACTGGTACGCCTGTCGCGCTAGCAAAAATGGGCGTGAGCCGCGACCCGAAAGATATATTATTTAGTGGCGAAATAGAAATTGTGGGTGATGCCGCAGTGGCTAATCAATTTAATCGAATTTTGTCAAAACTGGATATAGATTGGGAAGAATGGCTCGCTCAAAATATTGGCGATATTGCCGCGCATAAAATAGGTAATGTGTTTCGGAATATAAATAGCTGGTTTAAACGCAGCACAAATTCCGTTTGTTTAGATAGCGGTGAATATTTACAGGAAGAAATTCATTTAAGCCCTAGTCATGCAGAGTTAAGAGAATTTATACAGCAAGTAGATGAAGTACGTGAAGCAACGGATCGCCTGGCGGCTAAAATACAAATCGTACTTAATAAAAAAACAAAATAACAAAACAAATATTATGATAAAGCCCACCCAAATACTTCGTCTGTTACATATTAACTATGTATTAGCTCGTCATGGTCTGGACGACATTATATTTGCGGTTCATTTATTTCGTCCCTTCCGTTTTTTAATATACACAATGCCATGGAACTGGGTTGCCAGAAAACGTGCACCCAGAGGCCAAAGAATACGTGAAGCATTAGAAGACCTTGGGCCTATTTTTATAAAGTTTGGGCAAATGTTGTCTACGCGTAAAGATTTATTGGACGATGATATTGCAGATGAATTAACCGCATTGCAGGATCGAGTACCACCCTTCGATGGCACTAAAGCACAACAGTTAATTGAAAAAGCTTACAATGTAAGTGTTGATGAATACTTTGATGATTTTAATGCCGAGCCTTTAGCTTCTGCATCTATAGCGCAAGTGCATACGGCAAAATTAAAAAATGGCAAAGAGGTTGTTATAAAAGTGTTGCGTCCGAATATTATGCCGGTAATTAAGCGTGATATTGCTCTGTTATATATAATAGCCAGGTTAGCTGAGCGCTACTCGAAAGACGCACGCCGTTTACGCGCTATTGAAATTGTTGAAGAATATGAAAAAACCATTTTAGACGAGCTGGATTTAATGCGCGAAGCGGCTAATGCCAGTCAGTTACGACGAAATTTTGAAGGCAGTAATACATTATATATTCCAGAAATTTATTGGGATTACACTCGCCGTAATGTAATGGCAATGGAGCGAATTTACGGCGAGCCGATGGCGAACATTGAAAAAATGAAAGCGGAAGGCGTAAACATGAAACGCCTGTCAGAATTGGGCGTAGAAATATTTTTCACGCAGGTTTTTAGCCATAATTTTTTTCATGCTGATATGCATCCTGGAAATTTATTTGTTGATATATCAAACATTGATAAACCCGAATACATTGCAGTTGATTTTGGTATTGTCGGAACCTTAAGCCCAGAAGATCAGCGCTATTTAGCCGAAAACTTTTTAGCCTTTTTTAAACGCGATTATAATCGTGTCGCGCAATTGCATGTTGACTCAGGTTGGGTGCCAGCGGGAACTCGAGTGGATGAATTTGAATCCGCTATTCGCAGTGTGTGCGAGCCCATTTTTGAAAAGCCATTAAAAGATATTTCATTTGGGCAATTGCTATTACGACTTTTTCAAACGGCCCGGCGTTTTAATATGGAAGTGCAGCCACAGTTAGTTTTATTACAAAAAACATTATTAAATATAGAAGGCTTAGGTCGGCAAATTTATCCCGATTTAGATTTATGGAAAACCGCAAAGCCTTTTTTAGAAAACTGGATGAATGAACAGGTTGGCGTTAGAGCTTTAGTTAAAGGCTTTAAAAAGAATTTACCTTATATCGTAGAAAAAGTGCCGGAATTGCCCGAGCTATTATTTGCCGCGGTGAAAAAAGTAGCTGAGGGTGAAGATTATCAGCAACAAACTGAGTCATTAAATAAACTGAATGATAAAGTTGAAAATAACCATAAAAAAATGCTGAATGTTTTGGTTGGGCTTTGTGGATTTATTGTAGCGGCTATTATTTTGGGGCAACCTGCTGAGTCGCATCAACAATTTTTTAATGTTCCCATGTTAAGTTGGTTGGCAGCCACGGTGGGTGTTGTTTTTGTGTGGTTAGGGCTTAAAAAATAAGCTATGTTTTTCAACATAAGAATTATTTTTTTCTTTGTTTTTAGCATATTTTCTTCTTTAGTTCATGCTGTTGATCCGCGTTTAAACTGGAATACTATCGAGTCAGAACATTTCTATATTCATTATGCAGATGGCTATTTAAGCCGGGCTCAAAAAACGGCTAACGCTGCTGAGCAAGCACATAAAAATCTACAGCCCATATTAAACTGGCAACCCCATGACAAAACTCACCTAGTGGTAAGTGATGAAAGTGATTCGGCTAATGGTTATGCCACTGTGCTTAACTTTAATCGAAGCGTATTGTTTGTTGCGCCGCCTAATTCAGTAAATGGTATTGAAGATTTTGATGACTGGCTAGAAACTTTAATTACCCATGAATATGTACATATTTTGCATTTGGATAAAACATCGGGTGCGGCGGAGTCTGTGCAGCAGATGCTTGGCCGTCAATTTTTATTTTTTCCTAATATCTATCAGCCTGGCTGGTTGATAGAAGGCCTGGCGACTTATTATGAAACGGATATTCAAAAAGGTATCGGACGTGGACAAAGTAGCCTGTTTAAAATGATGATGCGCAGTGAAATTGAGAATGGCATTAAACCCGTTGATCAGGTAAATCTCCCCGTTCTTAGTTGGCCATTGGGTTCGATGCCATATTTATATGGGGTGCATTATTATCAGTTTATAGAAGAGGTTTACGGTGACAAAACGAGTGCAACATTAATTGAAAATTATAGTGACAATATTATTCCGTTTCGAATTAACTCGAACGCGGAACAGGTTTTAGGAAAAAATATTGAGGAGTTGTGGGATGCATTTTCCAACTGGTTAAATCAGCGCTACTTGCCAGAAATAAAAGAGCATCGTCAAAAGGGTTTATATGAAGGCGAGAAGTTAACGAATGTTGGTTATAGCACCGAGTCCATTGATTTAACTAATTCAGATGAAATTTATTATGTAGCAAATGGTGCGTTTGAACATGCCTACTTAATGCATAGAGTAGATGGTGTGACGAAAACATTGTCCGAAGTGCATACGGGAGCAAAAATTAATACGCATTCCGAGGCAGGTGTATTAGTTATTCAAAATGAGTTTTGCGATGAATATAATATTAATAGTGATCTTTATATTATAGATAAAGTAGAAAATAAAACCCGGCGATTAACCGAGTGTGGCCGTTATAGATCGGCGAGTTGGTCGGCGGATGGAAAATTTATTTATGCTGTAAAGGTAGATAAAGGCATAAGTTATCTGGAATTGCTGAACCTGCAGGGCGAAAAAATAAAAGATTTATGGCAAGGGAATAAAACAGACATTGTTACTCAATTAAAAAGTTCACCGTTAGGGGATGCATTAATTGCGGCTATTTTTAGAACGGGAAAAGGTTGGAATATAGAAGAGTTTGACTTGAAATTAGCGAGTTGGAATTCAATCACCAACGATAAATATATAGATATGTACCCATCTTATAGTGATGGGGGGAAAAGTATTTTGTTTAGTTCGGAGCGCAGTGGGCGCTATCAAATATATCGATTTCAAAAAGCCAATAAAAGTTTTAAACAAATCACGCGTGTAGCAAGTGGTGCATTTGATGCCGTACAATTTGATCAGCACTCAGCATTATATTATGCCGGTTATAATACCAATGGCCGGGACATATACCGATTAGACAATCCACCAAACTTAACGACTAAATATGATTTTGAAATTCCAGATATCAATTTAGAAAAATCAATAGAAAGTGCGCCGGCAGTAGAAACATCGTTGCCTGAAAATTATTTCGCCCTTTCAAGTTTATATCCTCGTGGTTGGTTTCCTTTCTGGTCTTTAAACAATGATAGAAATGAATTAGGTTTTAGTACGGCGGCCAATGATGCGTTGGGTGTTCATAATTATTTTTTAACACTGGCTTATGACAACAGTAATAAATGGTTTTCAGGCAGTGTAAATTATGCTTATGCGAATCGTTTTTCAATAGGCTATCAACGTAGTACAGATATATTAAGAGACAACACCGGTGCGTTTGCAGTTGCTCGAAATGTTGATGATGTTTTTTTATCAATAGGAATGAGTGACCCCGGAATAGAAGAAAACATACGATATCAAATGGGCGTCGTGGCAAGTCAATCATCAGATGGTCGACGGGCAGATGGTATTCCTGCACAGTTAGAGAGTAAAGATAACTTAGTGGGTGCAGCATTAATTTTTAATAATACGCAAAATTATATTCGATCAATTAGTTTAAGTGATGGGCGTAATGTTAGGTTGCTGGCTGAGACGTCTGAATTTTTTGAGAGCCCGTTTAGTGGTGAAGTTTACACAATGGACTGGCGTGAGTATGTAAGTTTGGGCAAGCAAAATGTACTCGCATTGAGATTGGTTCAGGGCTGGGGTACCGATCAACCTAAGCCGTTTAGACTGGGTGGCGAAGATAATGATTTTAATGTTTTAGACTTTATTAACCCGATTTCAGAACCATTATTTGATAAGCGGGATTACGCACTGCGTGGTTATGCAGAAGGCTTGCCGCAATTGTCCGGAAATAAAATGCAACTGGCATCTCTGGAATGGCGTTTTCCCGGGAGTTTGATCGAGCGCGGATTAATGTCGCCACCGGTGGGCATTATTCAATGGTCTGGCAGCGTGTTTGTTGAGGCGGGTGCAGCGTATAATAGCTCATCACCTAATCAATATTATTCCAGTGCAGGTGCCGAGTTGCAGGCGGATATCAATTTGTTTTACGGTTTGACTAGTCGAATGCGTTTAGGTTTTGCGAATGGTTTTGATAGTGAAATTGGCGAAGGGCGGGTTTATTTTAGTTTGGGTTCATCGTTCTAAATATAAATATTTAAATGCCTGAAACTAAGGTTGGCATAACAATACACTGCATTTGCACGTAATAATAGAGCTTATGTTTTTAATCTTTTTTCATAAATTCTTCATAGCGTAATGTTTCAGTTGACTGAAAAACTTTTTCGTAATTTTTCATATTATTTTCTAGCATGCGCTGAAATTCACCGCTAAAAAACGCTATGCCCTGTTTTTGTTTGCCTTGAAAATCTTCTAAATTACGCGCGCTGGATGCTGCAACATAGGCGCAAAACCGAGATGCAGCATACATGAAAGATGTGTTAACAATGTTTTTATCCTGCACTTCAGCCTGCTCGTTGGCAACGTTAATAAAGTCATCGGCGAGTTTGCGCAGGAGTTGATCCTGATCGAGTTTGGACATGTTGGTGTTCCTGATGTTTAGATTAATGCGATGCGAACTTTAAAATAAAATCGTAGTGAACGCAAATAAAAGCGACGCTTTATAAATTAAATAATGCCATTACATTTTTTGATGTAATATTTTTAATATTATCGGTGTGAGTCTTGTGCAGTTCGGCTACATGCTGCAAAACCTCAGTAATAAATGCAGGTTCATTTCTATTGCCTGCTGCAGAAGCTACCGGCTGATCGGGTGCATCAGTTTCAAGTAATATATTTTCTAGTGGTAATTGTGATACGAGTTTACGCAAGCGCGTTGATTTTTCGTAAGTAATGGGGCCGCCAAAGCTTAAATAAAATCCCAGCTTTATTAATTGCATGGCTTGCTCGTAACTGCCGGAATAACTGTGAATCATGCCGCGTAAACCGTTTCGGCTTTTAATCGCTTTAATGACGGCTTCGGTAGATTTTCTGGCATGAATAACAACCGGTAAATTAAACTCCAGGGCTATATCTAATTGCTGTTCAAAATAAAAGTGTTGGGTCTGCGTATTTAAATCGTTAATAAAAAAATCTAAACCGCACTCCCCTACTGCCACAGGTTTATTCTTGTCGATGTAGGTTTTTAAATTATCTAAGTGTTGTGGTTTGTGTTGATCGAGAAAATAGGGGTGTAAACCATAGCAGGGATAAAGTGCCGGAAAAGTTTCACAACAAGATTTTATTTTGGGCCAGGTGCTTTGCATAACACCGGGTACAATAATTTTTTTTACACCTGCTGAAGTGGCGCGTTGTAAAACGGCTTGCCGATCCTGTTCAAAAACATCAAAGTCGATGTGGCAGTGACTATCAATAATCATAAATTTTTTTCATTAACTTGTTCGCCATTTAAAAATTAAATAAATAACGTTAGTACACCGGTGAATCCATACAATAAATTTTTATGAATTTCGCCATTGGCAAAAAAGCCCGCTAATGGAAAAGTGCCGAGTATTGAATGAATTAAACGCACTTCTTCGGAGTTAGAACCAAACTGCTCGCGCCCTCGTCCCATGCAGGAAATATAAATGCCACCTTTAATGGGTGTATTCAGGCGTGACTTTAATTGTAGCAGCATGCGTTGCATGTCTTCGAGTGCGGAGTTTCCATCACGACGACAAAAAATAATTTCTTGATCGTTTTCTAAGTAGTCTGCAATCGCAATAAATTTATTGTCCAGATCGACACCGATCAATTGCCGGATGGTGTAGTCATCGGTATCGGAATTTTTATTTACCAAACCCGCAAAAATATAATTTGCCGCCTGTTCCCAGTCGCGGGAAATGACATCTCCCGTGTCATTGGAGAGCACATCGAGTGCGGGTTTATTATCTAACATGTAAGCAATGTTTTTATCGCTATCAGTAACACGATGGCGAGGGCCAATTGGTGTGCAACCCTGCGATAAATTGCTGAGGATTGGAATTTGCTGGGAGAATAAAACGCCACTAATTCCACCATGACAGACTTTATTTGCAAATTGCAGGGTATGGTTGTGGGATGAGCTAATGCCCCCAATTAAAAATGCACTGGGTACGGTTTCACTGAGCTGGTGAATTAAGGGTTGCACAACCGGGCTCTGGGGGTCGCCGTGAATGAGCCCTACATTAAAATCGTTTTTATTGCACCAGTTTAAAATATCGCCCTCTAGTGTTGAGGTGTTTTCGCTAAGGTTGGGTAAAATTTGAAAATCCGCTTCATTAAAATCTGCGACCATAACAACAATGGCTTTTTGATCGTAGTACTCTTGTTCGGTTGCAATTAAGCCCATGCCGACGCTGCCGACCCAGTGGTTAAGGCCGGTTTTTTGTTTGAGTTGATTAAGAATAAACTCGGCTTCACTTAGCAACAGATCGCTTAGATAAATAAAACCAAAAGTTGCCTGTGGCGGAATGTCGCCTAGCTGCCTGATACATTCATCGATCAAGTCAGGCGTGGATTGATTAGCACAGTGGGCGAGGAGAAACTGTTTCATTTGACGAGTGTAGTTGTATCTGCGAATAAATGGTAATGGGTTTAGACGAACACCGGTTTTTGTTGTACAGATGGTTTACGGAAAGTAAAAGACAGGCTAAAAAAAACCGGCATATAGCCGGCTTTTTAAAATAAAATAAAATAAATAAATTATTTTACTTTTTTCGATTTTTCAATCATATCATGAATGATAGGTGTCAAAATAATTTCCATAGCTAAACCCATTTTTCCGCCAGGCACAACTATAGTATTACGACGAGACATAAATGAATCGCTGATCATATTGAGCAGGTAAGGGAAATCGGTGCCGAATTTACCCGGGTCTTTAAAGCGAATAACAATAAAGCTTTCATCGGGTGTTGGAATGTCGCGAGCGATGAAAGGGTTAGAGGTATCAACCGTAGAGACTCGCTGGAAGTTAATATCCGTGTTTGAGAACTGCGGTGTAATGTAGTTAACGTAATCCGGCATGCGGCGCTGAATGGTATCAACAATCACCTCTGCCGAGTAACCACGCTCGGCGTTGTCACGGTGAATTTTTTGAATCCATTCAAGGTTAACAATGGGTACAACACCAATGCCTAAATCAACGTGTTGGGCAATGTTGTTGCTCTTTGTTTTAACTAAGCCGTGAAGGCCTTCGTAAAACATCAAATCAGAACCGCTTTCTATATCTTCCCAGGGTGTAAATTCGCCGGGCTTTTTATCGATACCTAAACGTGCATTATGCTCAACCGCTTCGGGCTCTGAGTGCAGGTAGTAACGTTTTTTGCCGCTACCATTTTTAGAGTAGGATTCAAATAACTCTGCCAATTTACCAAACTCATTGGCGTTTTCACCGAAATGACTGAAGAAGCGGTTGCCTGCTGCTTCGTGCTTTTGCATTTCAAGTTTCATTGCCGCCCGGTCAAAAGCGTGAAAACTGTCACCTTCAACGATAACTGGTGAAATATTTTCACGACGAAAAATGTGTTCGAATGCTTTCTTTACAGTAGATGTACCCGCGCCAGATGAGCCGGTAACGGCAACTACAGGATGCTTTTGGGACATTGATGTCTCCTTAACTTATTGATATTTAAAAAACTTTCAGCTGATGCCGGTGTTTTGTAGCAGCAGCTTACTGAAACTGTGTTAGCCCGTTATCGAGTTATTTGCGAATGATTGGACAAGTAGCCGGCTATTTTAGCGATTTTTGGCGGCGGGTGCGAACTTAATTGAGAAATGATGGCGATTTTTAATTGCGTTAGCGATGCCTGGCGGTGTAAAGCGTTGTTGCAATGGTGCTACTTAGGCGCATCCCCGAGGGAGGAGCGCACAGGCAGGAAGCCTTAAAATAAACCTGTATTAATCCATATATGAGTCGCAATGCTTGTACCATAGCTCAGCATAAGTATTGTCGACAATGGCCGATAACACCTCGATGATAACATTCGTCGGGGTGGAGCCTAAAGTACGGCATTTTAAATAATTGAAATGTACACAAGGCAGTGTTTTATAAGCATGATATTTAAAACATGCGTTACGGGTGATCATTGTGGGATGGGTGACTATAAGGCAGGCTGATGTAAAAATGGATGCCCTGATCTGGTTCACTGCTTACCTCAATAGTGCCTTTTAATTGATTGGTGACCAGGTTATAGGCAATACTCATACCCAGACCACTTCCCCCTTTATCTCTTCTGGTTGTGAAAAAAGGATCAAAAATATGCTGTAGAACTTTCCGTGTTACCCCGTGGCCATTGTCACTGTAGTGAAATAAAACATTTTCCTTGTCTCGTTCTGTTTCTATTTTAATCGTACCTTCTTCAATCCCTTCAAAGCCATGAATGATTGAATTATTGATGAGGTTGCTGAAAATTTGAGCAATTGCTCCGGGTTGGCTTATGATATCTATATCATCGGGGCACATGAGTTCAGTTTGATGCTGCAGGCCGTGAAAAAGAGGCTTAAGGCTAATCATAAGCTCTTCCAGATAGTTTTTAACATTAATATGACGTTGTTCATCACTTGTCTGATCTACCGCCAGTTGCTTAAAACTACGTACAAGGTCAGCCGTGCGATTTAGATTAGTGTGCATAATTTTTGAGGATTCTATGGCTGTATTGAGTAAACTTTCAAAGTTCTGACGGGTTAGGTCGCCTTGCTCATATAACTTGTTATAGTGTGTTGCCTGGCTTTTCAGGTGTGATACTGCGGTGACACAAACACCCACTGGGGTATTTATTTCATGGGCCACCCCGGCCACCATGCTCCCCAATGAAGCGAGACGTTCAGTGCGAACGAGTTGGTCCTGAGCATTTTGTAGCTCTTCAATTGAATTGTTGAGCTCAGTATTGGATTGTTGTAATTCTGCGGTTCGCTGCTTTACCCTTTGCTCCAGGTCTTCATTCAGACTTAAAATTTCCTGCTCCGCTTTACGTCGTTCAACGATTTCGCGTTTGAGTTGTTCGACTTTATCATTTAGCGTTAAAAATACGGCCGTTGACTGTTGCTTGTCGGTGCAATGTACCATAATGATCGCGGGCTCTCCATTTTGAGCGGACCGTATAGCATTACCCTTGCATAAATATTTAACAGCTGATCCATCGCCATTGTTTCGTGTAAGACTACCGGGTAATGGGGATTTACTGCGCGACCACATCTGTAGCATTTGCTTCTGCTTTGCCGGGTTATCCTCTATTAAAGAGTCCAGGCTCAGGTTGTCAGTCGCGCTCTTTGACAGAGAGAATTTTTTTCTGGCTGCAAGATTGGTGCAAATGATGTCACCCGCTTCGGTTAGCAGGAGGTACGGTTCAGGTAAGGCATCTGTGATCTCGGCAAAAAAGTCTTCCAGCATTTTTTAATCTCCAGCCTTATAATATTCCCTTCCATCTGACTGGTCTGATTCCTCGGTGGCTTTAAAGTAGACGGTAACCTGACAGCCCGCATCGCCCTGGGCAATGGTTTTATCCAGAACGACTTTGGCATAACCATTATTATTAGAGGTAATAGTTCCAAAGACATTTGACGTCATCATACACAATGATGGACGATCCTTGACCTTGTCACCAAACGGGCAAATTCGATTACCCATTATAATTTTATTTTCATCGGACTCGATGATATAAAAATCGCCCTGAATACGGGCCTTCAGGTCAAGCAATACATCGTTAATCTGTTGTTGGTTGAGATTGGAAACCTGTAGGGCCTCTTTGTAATAGGTTTCTATTTCAGACCCTATACGCTGGCCGACTACGCTAATAAAACCAGAGGCTTCATCAAGGCCAATCATGTCCTCTAAAAGTCCTGATAGTTCACGGATTAATGAGCGAGAGAACCCGTCCCGTTCCAGGGGAATATTCAGGTTTGCGACAGTACTGTTCGGTATTTTAGCTTCAGCTTGCTTTGCTTGACTCATACGATTTATCCCCTCGAAAGAAGCCTGGGTGGAAGGCTAGGTTTTTTCACTATGGCTTAAGTAACTTTTCCAGTTTTCATAAATATCTTGCTCCATTTGGTTAAATGCAGCTGCAGGTAGAGGGGGGCTACACAGATAACCCTGAATGGAGTCACAGCCCAGTTTATCGAGAAAACGCAACTGCTCCATATTCTCTACGCCTTCAGCAACAACCTCCAGACCGATAGAATGGGCCAGGGTGATAATGGCCGCGGCAATGGCGGCATCATCGCTGTTGGTAATCACATCCGATACAAATGAACGATCAATTTTTAGCAGATCAAAGGGCAGTCGACGCAGGTAATTCATTGAAGAATAACCCGTTCCAAAGTCATCGATTGAAAGTGATATCCCCATACAGTGAAGCTCCTCGAGTTTAGCTGATGTTTCTTTCATATCATCGATGAGTACACCTTCAGTCACTTCGATTTCGAGGTACCTCGCATTAAGCCCAGTGTTTTTTAGAGTGCGCTCCACCATCAGGATAAAATCTTTTTGTCTGAATTGATGAATAGAGATATTAACCGCCACTTTCTTGGGGTCATTACCCGCGAGTTGATTGGTTTTTTCCTGGGCACAGGCGGTATGCAGGACCCATTCACCCACACCGATTATCATGCCTGTTTCTTCAAGCAAAGGGATAAAATTATCCGGCGATATCATTCCGTGCTCCGGGTGCTGCCAACGTAACAGGGCTTCATAACTGTCAACTCTACACGATGAAAGACTCAGTTGTGGCTGGTAATAAAGTTCAAATTCATCCCGCTCCAGTGCCCGGCGCAGACTTGACTCCAGGGTCAGTCGTTCTATCGCCAGTTGCTCATCATCAGTAGAATAAAACTGAAAATTATTTCTGCCCTTGCTCTTGGCGTGGTACATGGCCGCATCAGATTTTTTTAGCAGTGTCTGCCCGTTTTCACCGTCATCGGGAAACAGGCTAATTCCAATACTGGTGGTAACAAACAGCTCTCGACCTTCACAGTCAAATGGCAACATCAGGCTGTCATGGATACTGTGAAGCACCTTGGGAATATCATTTTCTTCAGCGATGTCATTTAGAATAATAGCGAACTCATCACCACCGAAACGGGCGACCGTGTCACCCTCACGCACACATTCTGACAAACGTAATGCCATCTCTTTGAGCATGATGTCACCGATGTTATGCCCCAGTGTGTCGTTAATGACCTTGAAGCGATCCAGATCTAAAAACAATACGGCAATTTTTCGTTTATGCCAACGAGAACGGGAAATGGCCTGATTCAGGCGATCCTCTAAAAGTATTCTGTTGGGGAGCCCTGTGAGGGCATCGTGATGAGCCAGATGGTGTAAACGTTCCTGTGCTTCCATTCGCTCTGTTATATCTTTACCGCTAGAGATATAACTAATGATATTGCCTTTAATATCTTTCTGCGGTGTGATGGTTTTTTCTTCAAAATAAAGGCGCCCACTTTTGTGTCGGTTGACTACCACCTCGTTGAATATTTCGCCCTTCAGGATTGTTTTCCACATGCGTTGATAAAAAGCTTTACTCTGCTTATCTGATTTTAATATTCGTGGATTCTGGCCAACCAGTTCATTTTTACTGTAGCCTGTCATAAGTGTTACGGCGGGGTTTACATATTCAATCGTGCCATCCTGGTCTGTGATCATAATGCTATCCGCGGTTTGTTCAACCGCAGCCGAAAGTTTACGCATTTCGAGCTCCGCCATATGCCACTCAGTAACATCCTGTAAGGTGCCTACAATTTGCACCTTGCCGTTTTTCGAATCGATAGACGCATCGCCTTGCTGGCGGACATAACAAATTTTTCCAGAAGCGCATAACAGGCGATGCTCAATGTCATAGGGTTCTACTTTTTGAATGGCCTTTCGCATGATCCCCGTCACCATTTCCCGGTCATCATCAGCGATATAACTTTGAAATTCTACCAGCGTATGTGAACCGGCTACGACGGGAAGTTGAAGAATGCGAAAGATTTGTTCAGACCAGATCATACTGTCATCGAAACCAGACCACTCATAGTGCCCAATGCTCGCAATACGCTGAGCTTCAGCCAGCCTGGCCTCACTTCGTTGCAGAGCCTCATGTGCCAGAGTCTGTTTTTTCATTTGTTGCTGTAACAGCGCATTGGCTTCAGACAGGTCACTGGTGCGCACCTTGACCAGGCTTTCCAGTGTGTCATTACTGTCTGTTAGCTGGCTGATGGTACAAATATCATTGTATGATCTGAGTGATGTTATGAGTGCCGTTTCCAGGTATTGAGAAGTTAGCTGGCTTTTGTCCAGGTAATCATTGATATCATATAAGCGGACCACCATATGCTCTGGAGCCTGCCCAGCCTGCCCTGTGCGAAGAATAATTCGAACGGTCTTGTTATGGAGTTGCTCACGTATATATTTGACCGTATCAAGGCCCGCCGAATCCGTTTCCATCACAACATCCAGCAGTATTATGGCTGTATCAGGGTGCTGCTTAACCAACTTACAGGCTTCATCACCCGAATACCCGTGGATGAACTCAAGCCCGCGCTCTTTATACAAAAAACCGTCCAGCACCATCTTGGTTACATCATGGACAGACGCCTCATCATCGATGACCATAATCTTCCAAAGTGGTCCTTTGGAAAAAGTGGATGATTTTCGCTTGTTCGCATTACTGCTCTCATCAGTAAACAATAAATCATCCTTGTCTTTAGGTGTGGTTATTTGTGGTACCGACACTATAGGCTCCCTTACCAGAATAGATCATATTTTTATACTGTAGCTTATAAAACGGGAAAAAACCTGCCTTTCATACCCTTCAATAATTTATTAAGCGAAAGTGGCGAGAAGTGCTCAGTAGCTTACTAAGAGGCGCATATATAACCTGAATTCGTCCCATCTGCTGAACGACCTTTTATGATGTCCTGGCGTGTCGACTATTGGGGGCTTTGGCCGAAGGCTTGGGTATTGATGGGCTAAGGGTAGAGCCTTGAACGTTGATTTCTTTTAACATGCCGATAAAGGCATCAACCGTTTGGGGATTTGAGTTGGCCAGGTTGTAGGCGATCCACAAGGTGCGTTTAATATGCAGTTGTTTGATTTTAATGTGGTACAAACTATTGCGTTCGAGAAAGTTGCTGACTGCAAATTGGGGCAAAAAACTTACCTGCTTGCCGCGTTGTAAAATTTCAATAATGGTGTCGGTGGAGCCTACTTCCATATCAATATGCCCGAGTTTTAATTTTTGCAGGTGCAGGGTTTTGTCCAGAGTGCCACGAATAGATGATGAGGCTTCGCGCAATACATAGCGCAATGATTTGAGCTCGTTCATGTCAATTGCCCCACTGCCCCACATTGGATGCCCCGGCCCGCACACCAGTAATAGCTCATCTTCCATCCACGGCTCTACTTTAACATTAGGGTGGCGCGGAGATTGCTCTAATAGGGCAATATCTGCAAGGCCAGTGGCCAGCCGGGTGTGTATACGGCGCGAGTAACCCAGACGGCTTTCAATGCGTAAATTGGGTTGGGCGTCGGCGAAGTGCATTAATATATCCGGTAGAATATGCTCGCCAATCGCAAAGGTGACTTCCAGACGCAAACGGTTATGCCCGGCCCGCAATGAGTCCAGGTCGTCTAATAAAATAGCCTGATGTTGTAAAACCAGCCGGGCATAGGCATAGACTTTTTCGCCGGCGGTGGTGAGCTTAAGTTTGCGGCCTTCTTGTTGCATTAGTGAAACACCGTAGCAGGAATCTAATGCACGTAAGCGTTTGGTGACAGCAGGCTGGCCAATATAGAGTGCATTCGCAGCACGCATGACGCTGCCAAGCTCAACCACGGCTTTAAGGGTGGCTAATGATTTATAATCTGGCAGGTTAATATATTCCATACAGGAATATTAAGTCATTTCTATTCAGTTGAATAGTGCTATTAAAACGGGCATTATCCCGCCTTGCTTTTAGGCTGGTACCGTAATGTATCTGGCCTGGAGCTTAATCGTTTCCAGCCGGGAATATACCCTGGAAATAAATGAGTGATTCAGTCGAGTTCAAGCGCGTAAATAATCTGCGTAATTAGCCTACAGATTGAAATGAATGTTAATAAATTATCATGGGTTTCATACAAACCTCGTGAGAATAAATTGTTGAAGAATTGGAGAAGACTATGTCCGCAATGGCAGACGAGGAAACGACCGTGGCAAACCCCGCGGGATTTTCCATAAAACAAATAGTGGCAGGCGCTATCTTTTTAGCCGCTGCCCTGCTGCTGGGTAAATTTGCAGCACCCAGTATAGAGATTGCCTGGGTAACCGGCATTTTAATGTTAACGGTTTATCTGTTTGCTTTTGAAGTGGTGGGTGTAGATGTGGCCGCCGTGACGGTGATGGTGTTAATTGGTTTATCATCTTTGTTTGCACCTTATATGGGGCTGCAGGAAGGTCTGGTCGATACTAACCATTTATTTGATGGCTTTGCCTCCAATGCGGTGATGTCGATTATTGCGGTGATGATTATTGGTGCGGGACTGGATAAAACCGGTTTAATGACAAAAGTGGCGGGCTTTATTTTAAAAGTCGGCGGCACTTCTGAAAAACGTATTATTCCTATTATCTCTTCAACCGTTGGCATTATTTCATCGTTTATGCAAAACGTTGGTGCAGCGGCATTATTTTTACCGGTGGTGGCGCGTATTTCTGCGCGCTCCGGTTTGCCCATGTCACGCTTATTAATGCCAATGGGTTTTTGTGCGATTTTAGGTGGCACGGTGACAATGGTTGGCTCTAGCCCGCTTATTTTATTAAACGATCTAATTCTGGCTTCAAATCAGGCCTTACCTGCTGATCAGCAAATGGAAACCTGGGGCTTGTTTTCGGTTACGCCAATTGGTTTAGTGCTGGTGCTGACGGGTATTATTTATTTTGTGCTTGCCGGCCGTTTTGTTTTACCCGCAACGCAAAGTGAAAGTTCAACGTCGGGTTCTGACCCGATGAAATATATTCAGGAAGTTTATGGCGTTGGTTACAGACTTTCTGAGTTAGTGGTTTCAGAAGAAAGTGGGTTAATTGGTAAAACATTAGATGAAATAGAATCGGCACATCGTATTCGTATTATTGCCAGTAAACAGCAGGGTGCGGATATACGTTTTGGCCCGGGTTCTGTAGCGCGTGATACGGCGATTACAGCCGGTATGGTTTTAGGTGTGATTGCCGAGCCGGAACATTTAAAAAAATATGCAGAAAAATTTAACTTAAAACTACGCGATGAGTTGCGCACGTTTTCTGAATCTCTATCGGCGAGTAAAGCCGGTGTTGCCGAAGTGGTTATTCCCCCCGGCTCGAGTTTAATTGGTAAAACGGCCCGTGATATCTGGATGCGTAAAACCTATGGTTTGGCGCTAATTGGTTTACACAGAAATGGCGACACTGAACGTGAAGGCGATGATATTCGTAACAATCCTTTTATTGCTGGCGACACATTAGTAGTGCACACCGCATGGGATGCTTTGCAGCGTATTGAAACTGATCGTGACTTTGTTGTAGTAACAACCGAGTATCCGCGCGAAGAAGCGCGGCCACAAAAATTAACACCTGCGATATTCTTTTTTGCGGTGGCTTTATGTTTGGTTTTATTTACCGACTTGCGTTTATCGGTGGCATTATTAACCGGTGCGGCGGGTATGATTTTATCCGGGGTTTTAAAAGTCGAAGAAGCCTATGAAGCGGTGAGCTGGAAAACTGTATTTTTATTAGCGTCGTTAATTCCACTTGGCGTTGCGGTTGAAACATCGGGCACGGCTAAATGGATTGCGGAACAAACCTTATCGATAATGGGTGAAAGCCCCGAGATTTGGGTGGTGCAATTAGTGATTGCGGTGCTGGCAACATTCTTCACTTTGGTAATGTCGAATGTGGGCGCAACGGTTTTATTAGTGCCGCTTGCCGTAAATATTGCGTTGCAAATTCCTGGCGCAAATCCTGCGGTATTTGCTTTAACCGTTGCGATTGCAACTTCCAATTCATTCTTAATTCCAACCCATCAGGTGAACGCATTAATTATGGGCCCTGCGGGCTACCGGGTGCCAGACTTTATGAAAGCTGGCGGTATTATGACTGTGCTGTTTTTAATTGTAATGATGGTAATGATGACGGCAGTGTTTGGATAAAACCGTTAGCATAAAAATTTAAAGAGCGCACAAAATGAAATTTATAAATAATAAAACGAGTGCAATAGCGATAGTGGTTGGCCTGCTATTCACTACGTTTTTCTCCGGTGCATTATTTGCCAGCACCGGTGGTGATGCAAAATCATGGGATATGACTAACAGCACCGTTGGTTTTTTTGCATTAGGTATTTTTGCCATCGCTTATCTGTTAGTTATGGCTGAAGAGTTTACCCATTTAAGAAAATCCAAGCCGGTGATTATTGCGGCGGGTATTATCTGGGGCAGTATTGCCTGGGTTGCGGGTCAGCATGGCATGTCGGTGGAAGCCGAAGCCGCAGTACGTCACAACTTATTAGAGTATGCCGAGTTAATGCTGTTTTTATTAGTGGCCATGACCTATGTGAACTCCATGGAAGAGCGTAAAGTTTTTGATGCGCTGCGTGCCTGGTTAGTCAAAAGCGGTTTTGGTTTTAGAGCGCTGTTTTGGATTACCGGTATTTTAGCGTTCTTTATTTCACCCATCGCAGATAATTTAACCACAGCGTTATTAATGTGTGCCGTTATTATGGCCGTGGGTGGCGACAATATAAAATTCGTTAGCATTGCCTGCATTAATATTGTAGTTGCGGCCAATGCCGGCGGTGCGTTCTCGCCCTTTGGTGACATCACAACGTTGATGGTTTGGCAAAAAGGCATGGTGGATTTTTGGACGTTTTTCGCGTTGTTTATTCCATCAGCTGTCAACTTTTTAGTGCCCGCCGCGATTATGCATTTTGCGATTCCCAATGTTAAACCCGAAGGCACTGGTGAAGAAGTACACATGCAACGCGGCGCAAAACGCATTATCTTTTTGTTCTTTTTGACCATCGGCACCGCCGTATCTTTTCACAACTTTTTACACATGCCGCCGGTGATTGGTATGTTGACCGGTTTAGGTTATCTACAGCTCTTTGGCTTTTTCTTGAAGAAAACCGCGCAGCGCGATGTTGCAAACATCGCACATGCAGAGCGGGATGACACTTTGGGCACACCCGCATTTGATGTGTTTAACCCGGTAGCAAAAGCTGAATGGGATACCCTGCTATTTTTCTATGGTGTTGTATTATGCGTGGGGGGCCTAGGCTTTCTGGGTTATTTAAGCGTGGCATCTGAAATTATGTATAACCAGTGGGGCGCAACTAATGCGAATATTGTAGTGGGTGTGTTGTCTGCAATTGTCGATAATATTCCGGTGATGTTTGCGGTATTAACCATGAACCCGGATATGTCGACGGGTCAGTGGCTATTGGTGACGCTAACGGCTGGTGTCGGTGGTTCGCTATTATCCATTGGTTCAGCTGCGGGTGTAGCATTGATGGGGCAGGCACGAGGCATGTATACTTTTTTTGGTCACCTAAAATGGACGCCGGCAATTGCACTGGGCTACGCCGCCAGTATTTACGTGCACATGCTGGTTAATAGCGCGTATTTTACAGCTTAATAACAGACGTTATGGCTGCGCAAATGCAGTGAATGGCGTAAGAGTTTTGTTACCAATGTTACTCATTATCTTGCAGGGCTAATATGCTGTTGGTTATTAAAGGTAATTAAGCCATTTCTCTGGCATTGCGGGCATAAATTCTTTCCAGTTATCATATGTTTTTATGGTGAAGCCGTACCTGCCCTGTTCGGGTGTTTAGCTTAACTTCAAAGCGGTTTATAATGAAAAGCTTATATAAATGGAATGCTCAAGGAAATTGAAAATGAAGAATTTAGTAAAATCACTGGCGATAGTAGTTGTATTTTTGGCCGCAAGCAGTGCGCAGGCAGTAATTATCGAAGAACAGTGGACAAATTATGATCCTTTGATTGGCGCTGGTGAAGCCGAGTACACAGTGACAAATGACTCTGGTAGCAGTATTTACGCATTTTTTATTGCGAATGATACGGCCACTAATAACTGGAGTACAAACAATGGCTGGGACTCCAGAAACATATTGGCGAATGAATGGGATAACCCTGCTTCAACGATTAATTATTTAGGCGGTGTTGATAATCCTGTTTATACGGCTGAGCTGGGTTTGTTTAGTGACTTGTTCATTGGTTATGAGCAAGTATTAATGTATACCTTCAGTTATTATAATCAGAATGGTCTTGATGCAAACCCGGATGCATTGCCAATTGCTGCCGGTGATACGGTTGGTGGATTCTTCTTTACAACGCAAGAGCTGGCATCACCTTTTATAGCTATCGATCAAAGCGGCGCTATTGTCGGTGCAGGCGAAGCGGTACACGTTGTACCCGTTCCCGCAGCGGTCTGGTTGTTTGGTTCAGGCTTGCTTGGTTTCGTCGGTATTGCACGTCGTAAAGTTTAAAACTCGCTTTATTAAATCACGGGTGTCCGGTTTAAATATTAATGAAGGCTTTAAGTCATTTATATTATTTAGTAAATGTCATTATTAATGCGAATATAGATTTGAAAAAAGAAAAAGCTTCAAGCTGTCATTCCGCTATGCTTTTGAGCTGGAATCTAGTGTTATTAAATAAAAAAACCGGCTATATATGCCGGTTTTTTTACGCCTTCTGAAAGAGCAAATCCCATACGCTGTGGCCCAATCGTTGGCCGCGTTTTTCAAATTTTGTGGTGGGCCTTTCCTGCGGTTTTGGCACGTAAGTATTGTCTGCCGATAAATTCGTAAATAGCCCGCTATCATTTAGCGTTTGCAGCATCTGCTTGGCATAGTGCTCCCAGTCGGTGGCCAAGTGGAATGTGCCGGTGGGTTTTAGCACGCGTGCCACTTCAATTAGAAATTTTTCCTGCACAATACGGCGTTTATTGTGTTTCTTTTTATGCCAGGGGTCGGGGAAAAATAATTGCAAACGGTCAATACTGGCATCTGCAATTTGATCTTGTAATACATCAATAGCATCGTGATTGGACACCCGAATATTCTGGCATTTTGAATTTTCGATTAAGCGTAATAAATGCCCGACCCCCGGGCGATGCACTTCGATACCTAAAAAATTTTTTTCGGGGCTGGCTTGCGCCATTTCAAATAAAGATTCGCCATTGCCGAAACCGATTTCCAAAACCGTGTGGGCATTGCGTTTAAAAATATCTGTTAAGTTTAAAAGCGCAGCAGCGTAATCGACACCAAATTCGGCCCACTGTGTATCAATGGCGTGTTGCTGGCCTGCGGTTAAACGGCCTTCGCGTTTAACAAAGCTGCGGATAGTGCGAATGTGTTTTTGAATCATGGTATTGGAGAGGGGTATTGATTGTGAAATGCGGCAGATAAAAGAACCATAAAGGTGATTCATCTGCCGGCGTTTTTTTGGGCCTAGAAAAAAGCCCCGTCAATGGGTGATGATGCAGAAGCAAAACGTTTACGCGGCATGCGTCCGGCCAAAAAGGCTTCGCGCCCCGCTTCCACAGCTTTTTTCATGGCCGATGCCATCAGTAGCGGATTTTTTGCCGCAGCAATGGCGGTGTTCATTAATATGCCGTCGCAGCCTAATTCCATTGCAATCGCCGCATCGGAGGCGGTGCCGACACCGGCATCCACCAAAATGGGCACATTGGCATTTTCGATAATAGTTAAAATATTATAAGGGTTGCGAATGCCAAGGCCCGAACCAATGGGTGCTGCTAATGGCATGACCGCTGCACAGCCAATCTCTTCAAGACGTTTTGCAACGATAGGGTCGTCGGTGGTGTAAACCATAATATCAAAGCCATCTTTTACCAGAATTTCGGCGGCTTCGAGGGTGGCGGAAGTATCCGGGTATAGGGTTTTTTCATCGCCCAGCACTTCGAGTTTAACCAGATTGTGGCCATCGAGTAATTCGCGCGCCATGCGGCACGTGCGCACCGCGTCTTCAACGGTATAGCAGCCCGCGGTATTTGGCAAAATGGTGTATTTTTCTGGAGGTACCGCATCCAGTAAATTTTCTTCATCGGGATTCTGGCCAATATTGGTGCGACGAATCGCCACGGTGATAATATCTGCACCACTGGCTTCGGTGGCTTCACGGGTCTCAGTTAAGTCTTTATATTTGCCCGAACCCACGAGTAAACGGGATTGGTAGGTTTTGCCTGCGATGGTAAGAAGGTCGTCGTTCATATTGTAATTTTATGGGGTGATTTTTTGAGGGGGCTATCTTAGCATTTTATCGATATGTTGAAAATTGGGATTACACAATGAAATGGTATTGGGGCATTTCAGTTAAGTTAAGCATTTTTCGAAGGCGTCTCTTTAGGTGCGTAAATAAGTAGTGATGGAGTCAATTTAGTGTATTCGGTTGCGTAGTTTACTTTGTGTGTTCAACGGCTTTGTCTTTGTCAGATTTAGTACTATGTATAGCCTGCCTGGCCATCGGTACCCGGCCTGCCTTCCCTGGCAGGCGTTCGCAACGCTGCGAATGGGCGTTGAGTGCATTCGGTCGTTGCTCACCCCCCGCCGATGGCGTGTACTATTTCTACCGTGTCGCCTTCATTTAATATTGTGTTGGCGTGTTCAGATTTGGTTATAATTTCGCGATTAACTTCAGCAGCTAAGCGTTTATTGGCTAAGCCTTGTTGCTCGATGAGTTGTTGCAGGCTGAGCCCATTCTCAATTTGTTCTTGGTTGCCATTCAGTTGTATTTGCATAGGTTTCGCTGAGTTGATTAAAAAAATGATTTTACCGCAAAATCGGTACACCTGGCCCATTTTAGTAAAACATATGCTATATCAATTGACTAGAAAGCAAGGCATACTTATAAGTAAAAAATAATTTTAATTACCATGATTTATCGTGATTTCTTAAATTATATGGTGGCTGTTTTTAAGCAGCAGAGCATAATAATTTGATAAATACGATGACTGACAGAGGTCTTTAGCGTGGGTTTTGCAGTAAATAAACTAATTTTTGCGGGTGTTGTTGGTGTTTTATTAGCCGTTTCAAATGCGAGTGTTGCGGGTAATAATCCGTTCAAAAAAACTAAAAACTATATCTTTGGTTCTAATATTGCCTGGTATGAGCATAATAGTGAAGCGGTTAAGTCGGGCTCGGTTAAAGATGGCTCAAATATAAATTATTATCATGTGAATATTGATAATGATCGATTGCTATTGCGTTTGGGGAAAAATGACCCGAGTGGCGAGCTGGAAAATACCCGTTTATTAACAGGCTTGTCTATTGTTGATATTAAGGCTGATGGCATTCGTTTGCCCTTGTTCGAATGGTGTTTAGAAAACCAACAAAACCCCGGCCTGAAACTTAAGCAAAATGCGCTTGTAGTGAATGGCACATGTATTAATGAGGGGGGTGGCGGTGATTTCATAATGAACTTAGATAATGAGACCCGTCATATTTTGCGCATAGCCAATGTGCTTGAATTTGTGGTAGAGCCATATGGGCGTGCCGTAAAATTAAATTACAGTATGTCGGGTTATGCGGCGGTTATGGAAAAAATTAACAAACCCGCGCCTAAGCCGGTGGTGGTTGTCGTGCCGAAAGCTAAACCCGAGCCAAAACCAAAACCAAAATCCAAGCCAAAACCAAAATCGAAACCTAAGCCCGTTAAGATGTGTTATGCCAGAGCGCCGGTTGAATTTAAATCGCGGGTTCCAGCAGTGAGTTATCCGTGTAATGACAAGGCTAAAAAAGCCAGTGCAGAGTCCAGGGTGTCGGTCGGTGTTAATCAAGAAAAGCAAAAACAGCAAAAAAAGGCGCTTTCAGAAAACGAACAAAGAGAGATAAGGCAGCGGGCGAGGGAAGATAAAAAGCGTGAAGCTGAGTGGGATACTAAGCAATCTAGTTTGTGGATTTCAAGATGCAAGAAGCATTGGGCTAAAAATCAGAGTCCCTGTTATTGCGAGAAATATTTATCGCAGGCACCCGCAGGAATTAAAAATACCTGCGGGAAGTAACCTGCGAAAGTGAATAGAAAAATAACTGTTTTACACAAAGCCCCGCATCAATTGATGCGGGGCTTTGTGTATTGGCGATTAGGGATTTATAATGCGCGTGCTTTTTAATTTGAAAATAGGCAGGCGATTTTGTTGAAACTGAATAAAAGTGAAGCCTTAACTGGTTGTACAGTACGGGTTAAATACCGATGACAGACTGTATTGTTGTTGGCGGTGGTTTAATTGGTATGTTGAGCGCAAGGGAGCTAAAAAAGTCAGGGCTTGATGTGCTGCTGCTAGAAAAAGGCGAGCTTGGCAAAGAGTCTTCTTGGGCCGGTGGCGGTATATTGTCTCCGTTACATCCCTGGCGCTATTCCGATGAAATAAATGCGATGGCACATATCGGACATAAAATTTACCCGCAAATTGCCCGTGAATTACAAGAAGAGAGCGGTGTTGACCCGCAATACCTTCGTAGTGGTCTGCTGGTTCTAGGTAGTCAGCAACAAGCCGAGGCCGTTGCGTGGGCGCAAAAATGGCAGATGAATCTTTCAGTGCTAAGTGACTCAGCGGCTATTCAGTCAATGGTGCCCGGGGTGGCGGCTTCATTTGAGCAGGGTTTATGGTTGCCCGATATTGGTCAAATGCGAAACCCACGGTTGGTGAAGGCCGCAAAGAGTAGCCTGGATTTTTTAGGCGTGGATTATCGAGAGCAGGCGTGCGTTGAAAAACTCAATATTCACAATGGAAAAATTAATGGTGTAGTGGCAAACGGCAAAACCTATCATGCTGATAAGGTGCTTATAGCAGGTGGAGCCTGGAGCGCTGAATTGCTTGAACAGTGTCAGGATGTGCCGCAAATACAGCCCGTAAAAGGCCAGATGATATTGTTTAATGGGCCGGTGGGTTTGCTTAAGCGTATTGTGCTGATTGAAAACCGCTACCTTATTCCGCGAAAAGATGGCCAGATACTTTGTGGCAGTTCGATTGAGTACACGGGATTTGAAAAAGTCACCAGTGAAGAAACAAAGCAGGAATTAATAAATTGTGCGACGGATATATTTCCAAAATTATCAAAGCTTCAAGTTAAGCACCACTGGGCAGGGCTCAGGCCAGGCAGCCCCAACGGTGTGCCCTATGTTGGAAGGCACAGTGAAGTTGAAGGGCTTTATTTAAATGCGGGGCATTTTAGGAATGGCGTTATTTTAGGTATTGCGAGCTGTCAGCAAATAGCGGCCGAGATTGTTCAACAAGCTTGAAGCTATCTTTAGCGTCACAAAATTCAATCACAAAAGATTTTTACCATTCGTCAGGACCCCGACTCGGCTTATCTCTGAATGCATGACATTGCGCCCAACATCAACTTAAATAACACCATGAAAAAAATATCTGGATTTACCCTTATAGAGTTACTTTCTGTCATTGCCGTGGCGGGTGTTTTGGCGTCGCTTGCTGTTCCAGCGATTAGCAGCTTTATCCAAAAAAATAAGTTAACGGTATTTGGCAATGAGCTGGTGTCCGCAATGCAAGTGGCACGCAGTGGTGCGATACAGATGGGGGGGCCCGCCTGTGTTTGTATAAGTGCGACAGCAGGCGATGTGATACCGGTATGTGATGGCGATGATAATTGGGAAGATGGTTGGATAGCGTTTGTCGATACAAATAATGCGGCTATTAATGAGTGTGTTTTTGAACCCGCTGATGGCGATATTTTATTAAAGGTTTGGGACGGAGCAGACATGTCTAATGAAATTACACTTCGAAGTGCAAGTGCAACAATTAATGCAGCCGACTACGTTAGATTTAATCAAAGAGGTATTCCTGTGACTGCACAGGGTGCAAATATGCAAAGTACGTTTAAGTTATGTGATTCACGTGGTCTGTTGCAAAGCGGTAATGTTGTTGGTAAGGGAGTTATATTAAGTGCATCAGGTAGTTTGCGCACAACAAAAAATGCCGCAACTATTGTGTCATGCTTATAACAATTGGGTATTGAGTATTATTATGAAAAAGTTACATAAAGCTCCAAAGCAGCAGCAAGGATTTACATTATTAGAGTCCTTGTTGGCGCTATTTGTTTTATCTTTTGGTTTGCTGGGTGTGGCGGGGATGCATGCACAGGCATTACAAACAGGTTTTGTCGCATCGCAACGCATGCTCGCAGTTAGTAAAGCGGAGGAGATAATCGAGCGAATTCGGTCAAACCGTAGAGGACTAGATGATTATACGCGTACTCCGGCAAGTAGGGACTGTACAGTTGGTCTTGGCGCCGTCTCATGCTCACCTAGAGAGATGGCGGAAGATGACTTGTTTATTTGGAGGCAGGAAGTAAGCAACGTTTTTGACCCAATCACGGTAGCAACAGGTGTGTTGGTAGAAACGCTTGATGACCCAAATTTAGACCCAACAGGCGCGCTGAGAATAATTACGGTATCCATCGACTGGACAGCTAAAGATGTAGCTTACAACTATACCGCTATCGCAGAAGTAGGGCCTTAATATGCTATTACGAGAAGACACAATAATGTTTAGCAAAAAACAAACTGGTTTTACATTGATAGAGTTGATGGTGAGTTTGGTCATCGGCTTATTTCTCTTAGCGGGTGTTTTCACGATTTACCTAAGCAGTGTAAAAACAAAAAGTGTGGTTGATGATGAAGTTGAGATGATGCGAAATGCGCAGTTTGCATTAGAAACGCTGGCGTTTGATTTGCGTCATGCGGGCAGCTACGGGCTGCGAAATTTTGAAGATAAAATAAAACTCATGGATGAAGAAACTTTGAGTGGAGAGGCTGGTGAGTGTGGAACAGATTGGGCGATTAATATAGACCGCGCTGTTTATGCTGCTGATGATGCCACGGACTATGCAGGTACATGTATGCAAAATTGGTCGCAAGGTGATACGTTAGAGTTTCGCTATGCGACACCTTTACCCATTGGAACGCTAGAAGAAAATTTACAGCCTAATGCCATTTATCTTAAAGCCATACCCAAATATGCTTATATGTTTCTAGGTGATACCCCTCCTCCCTCTTTTCCTTTTATTAAAGATGATGGAAGTGAAAAAGATAATATTCGATATTTTTTATGGCAGAGCCGGGCTTATTATGTGGCTGATTTTACAGATGAGGCCGGTGACGGTATTCCCTCACTGAGACTGCTTGCGCTTGAGCCGGGGCCTAATGTAACTGACAGTATTTTGCTAAGAGGTGTAGAAGACGTGCAGATAAAATTTGGTTTAGATACGCCGCTCGCAGGAAATTCTCAAGGTAATGCCTCAGCAAATATGTATGTTAATCCTGATAGTGTAGGTAATCGTTGGAATCAAGTTATTGCAGCGCGAATTTGGGTGGTGGTACGTTCAGAAAAAGAGACTGATGAGCTGGTTAATAATCCTGCTTACGAAGTAGCCGGTTCATTTGTTACGCCAACAGATAAATACAGACGCATTGTTGTTAGTACAACGGTTCGCTTAAGAAATTTAAATACTTTTTAAGTTTAGGATAGACAGGTTAAGTAGTCATGAAACTCAGACAAAAAAAACAAGAAGGTGCAGCTTTGGTTGTTGGTTTGGTGATGTTGTTAGTGATGACACTGATTGGTGTGACCAGTATGCAGCAAACACGTACCGAGTTAAAAATTGCAAACAATATTAAAAACCACAGCGATGCATTTCAAACTGCCGCATTAATGTTTGAGAGAGCAATAGTTGATCCTGCTATCGTATGGCTTTCCGCGAGTAAAGTCGCTTTAAGCGGCGCATACGGTGCCGGTTATTTATCGCCTAACGAGAAAAAAACCGGCACGGTAGGTGTTGTTTTTGTCGGTTGCCTTAAGCTAGAAGGTAACAGCCTTACGCGCAATTTCCAATCGCTTGTACATGAGGTGTCAGTGACTGGCGCGGAATTGAGTGATGTCGGCGGTGATGTGATTGGAGTGAGTCGACAAAGAGCAGGTTACACAACCAGTGCCGCAGGTTGCGAATATTAATTTTTAAATTGCAACATTTGTCAGGAGTTTATTTGTTGTAGTTAAAGCGAAATTTAAGAGGACAGTATTATGTTTAAGCCGTTTAGTGTTTTATTTTTATTACTCTCTATGCTCACAGCTTCAGTTGTAGCTGCACCTTATATAAAGTTAGTGCAGATAGGGGAAGCTGTAGAAGTGTCAGGTTTAAAAATCACACTTAATAAAGAATTAAATGGGAAAATTATTTTACAAGATTGCAGTAAATGCGAAAAAATAATTGTCACTATTACCCCTGAAACTAAAGCCTTTAAAAATAATAAAGAAGTGCCTTTAATACAGGCTAAAAAGCTAATCGGGAAGTCTGCATTGGTTAGTTATAATCTTAAAAGCAAACTCGTTACACGTATTGATTGGTAGTTATATTTGGCTCATTTACCATTTAATTATTTCAGGGTGATAGGTCATCCAACACAAAGATATTCCGACAAGGTGTTATTATGAAAAATACAGTTAGCAAATTTAAAGTCGTAGGTGTAAGCATGCTTATGGGGATGTTCATAACAACACCTGTGCACTCAGAAGATATTGAAATTTATGTGGGGTCTAACCCCACTGCCGCGCAATCGGCACCGAATATTTTATTTGCACTGGATACGTCGGGAAGTATGAATGCTGAAGTTGATATTATTGATACAGTTAATAGCCAGTATGAAAGTTCTATAGGGTATGGAGGCTCCTATGGGCAAACAAATATTTATTATTCCAATACTAATAGCGCCATGGATATTGATGGGCGAATTCAGAATTCATACATGGATTGTAATGCCGCAGCACTAGATCTTAATGCCTATGGGTTTTTTACTGGGCGTCTTGCGCAATATAATAATGGATCATGGGGGGCAGTTGCAAATAGATACCGTTATACAGAGTGTGAGCTGGATAGTGGTATTCATGGTTATAATGCTTCAAGTAGCGCTAAGTATGCAGTGTCAGGTGGATCAAATAGATATTCGAGTAATAGCATTTTAGAAGTTGATTGGACTGCAACCGGCGGTGAATATACGCTCTATTCAGGAAATTATCTTAACTTTTTAGCGGCGGTAGACTCCGGCGCGATTATTACACAAGTAAGCAGTCGCATTGACGTTATGAAGCGGGTTATGCGGGATGTCGTGAATAGCAGCCAAGGTATTAATATTGCTTTAATGCGGTTTGATAGAGGTATTGCTTACAATGAGGACTCCGCAGATGGTGGCATGATAATAAAAGCCATGGCGCCAATTGAAACTAGCCGCACCGACTTTCTTACAAAGTTAGACGGCTTACAAGGCCAAGGTTATACACCTTTGTCGGAGGTTTTATATGAGGCGGGTTTGTATTTTAGGGGTTTGGAAGTTGATTATGGCGATAACTCTTATGGGTTTGGCGGTGATGTGGAATTGAGTGTACCCGAGTCGAGAAAAGATGACGACCAAACGACCTATAAAACTCCCATTACCTCAACTTGCCAGAAAAATCATATCGTGTTGTTAACCGATGGCCAAGAAAATGCGATTGGTAGTGGTTTTTTTAATATCGATGCTCATAATTTTAGAGGAAGCCCCGCCAGAAAGGCTAGATATAACATAACCGGTAACTGTAACCGGGGTTCTAGTGGTGCGCCTCTTTGTTTGGCGGGAGTAGCATCTTATTTAGCCAATGAAGATGTGCTACCCAGTATGCCCCAAAACCAAAGTGTAGTAACCCACACTATAGGTTTTGCTTTCGATGACCCGTTTTTACAAGCTACGGCTACAGCGGGTAGCGGGCTTTATCGCCCTGCAAATGATTACGATAGTTTAACAGCAGCTTTTAAAGAAATTATTAATACGGTTAATAAAACCTCTTCAACATTTGCTTCACCTGCTGTGTCGGTTAATGCATTTAACCGAACCACAAATCGTAGCGACTTGTACTTTACGTTATTTAAACCTGCGAGTGGCCCTCGTTGGCAAGGTAATTTTAAACGCTTTAAGCTGGCATTTGATAGTAATGGCATACCCTCTATTATTGATCAGGATGGTAATGCAGCGATAGATCCGGACACCGGTTTTTTTGCTGAAACATCGCGCAGCTATTGGTCTGCCACGGCAGATGGTGCTGATACAGAATTGGGTGGCGCGGCAAGCAAACTATTTACAGGCAGCACGTTAACCGCAAGTCGCAAAATTTATAGCAACCTGACGGGCGCGACTGATTTAACCGATATAGGTAACCGGGTGGAAGAAGATAATGCGAACATAACCAATGCTATGTTAGGTGTGGCTGATGATGCTGAAAAAACCAATCTTATTCAATGGGCCCGAGGAATCGATGTAGATGATGCCGATAAAGACGGCAGCATAACGGACGCAAGAACCCAAATGGGTGAGCCGTTACACTCGCAGCCTGCTTTAGTTGAGTATGGCGATGGAAATACAGCTCAGCCGAACATTGTTGCTTATGTCGCGACTAATGATGGATATTTACATGCGTTTGATACGCGTAGCACAGCGGGCACAGAAAAATTTGCATTTATTCCGAAAGAGTTGATACCCAGCTTAAACACAATCTATAAAAACGCCCCTTCAGACAGTAAGCAATATGGCCTGGATGGTAATGTAGTTGCCTACATTAAAGATGTTAATAGAAACGGCGAAATTGAAACAGGTGATCGGGTTATTCTTTATGTTGGCAATCGTCGGGGTGGGCAGAATTATTATGCCCTTGATGTGACTAACCCCGATGCACCAGAGTATTTGTGGACCTTGTATGGAGGTCAAAATGATACCGTTAATGGTGGTCGGGGCGATTACACAGAATTAGGCCAAACCTGGTCAACGCCTCAAGTGAAAAAAATTCGCTTAAATGGTGCGGATTTGCCAGTACTTATTTTTGCAGGTGGTTATGACATAGATCAGGATGGCGTAACGCTAAGAACGCCTGATGATGTTGGCAGAGGCATCTTTATCGTTGATGCTATATCCGGCAATTTGCTCTGGCGAATGGGCCCGGATGCAGCGGCCAACTTAACAAATTCAAATATGAGATACAGTATTCCATCTGATATTGCGGCAGCTGATGTATCAGGTGATGGATATGTTGATCGCTTGTATGTTGGCGATATGGGCGGACAGCTGTGGCGAGTTGATATAAATAATGATTTGGGTAATACAACAAATGATATTAGTAGCTTAATAAGCGGCGGTAGAATCGCTGATCTTGCTGATGATACAGCTAATTCAAATCGTAAGTTTTTCTATGCACCAGATGTTGCGATCCTTAAGGATATTGCAGATGTATCCTATACGTCTGTGATAATCACCTCAGGTAACAGAGCGCACCCGTTAACAACAACAGTACAGGACAGGGCGTTTATGATTCGTGATTTACCGGTATTTGGAAAACCAACAACGTACGAAACAGTGACAGTAAATAACACGACTGAAGATTTATTCGATACAACAGACAACTTAATTGGCCAGGGCACAGTAACCGAGCGTGTCGCAGCATTCAGTGAATTACAAGCTGCGAATGGCTGGTTCTTTAATTTTGATGCAAGTTTAGGTGAAAAAGGGCTGACAAGAGCGTTGATTTTTCAGGGAGAGGCCTTTTTTGCGACTTATGTTCCTGAGTTGGCTGCGCCTGGAGTGTGTCAGCCACCAGGAGGCAGTGGCTTTTTGTACCACATTAGTTTAAGTGACGCTAAGCCCATTAAGAATTACGACACAATTGGAGAAGATGATGAGCTAACCTTTGAGGATAGAAAAGTTGATTTGGTACGCAGTGGTATACCTGCTGATCCGACATTAATTATTCCCGAAGATGGAGCGGCTATTTGTGTTGGCACCGAGTGCAGTAAAGCAGAAGCAAATGAAGGACATAAGAGAATTTACTGGTTTGAAGAATAAAGAGAGAATGGTAATGAATAAGCATAGTGGTTTTACATTGGTAGAGTTGATGATAACTGTAGCAATTGTTGGAATATTAGCGGCGGTGGCATTGCCCAGCTATCAGACATATACTTTAAAAGTCAAACGCTCAGATGCTAAGTTAGGTTTGAATGATGCTGCAGATAGGCAAGAAAGGCATTACCGTGTTAATAATACTTATGCGGCTGATAGCAATGAACTCTTTGGGACTGCGTTTGAGCTATCGCCCGAAAGAAAATATCGAATAACAGTCGTTAATGGTAACTCAAATAGCTACTTACTGAGAGCTGTTGCACAGGGAGAGCAGATAGCAGATTTAGCGGCATGTTTGACATTAGAATACAGTAGCGCCAATGTAAAGGGTCCTCAAGCAGCTGTGGACGCTGGCTGCTGGTAGTAAGTGGTTATTCCTTATTCGCCATGTCTCTGAGCTCTTTTGGCAACTGAAAAACAATATTTTCTTTGGGACCACTATCACTAGATAGTTCGGCCCCGAACCACAACTTAATTTTATCAACAACTTCCTCAACCAGTAATTCGGGTGCAGACGCACCCGCGCTTAAGCCAACTGTGTTTACGCCGTTAAACCATTCTTTTTTTAACTCATTTGAATTATCAACTAAATACCCCGGTACATCGTTTTTAATCGCTAATTCTTTTAAACGGTTGGAGTTTGAACTATTAGTTGAGCCAACAACAATAATAATATCAGCGGTTTTTGTTAAGGTTTTAATTGAGTCCTGGCGGTTTTGAGTGGCATAACAAATGTCGTCTTTACGCGGACCTTGAATGTTTGGAAATTGTTTTTTGAGTGCGTTAATAACTTCCAGAGTATCATCAACCGACAGTGTCGTTTGTGTTACATAGGCTAGATTGTTCGAGCCAGATAATGTTAAGTTTTTTACATCAGCAACGGTTTCAACTAAAGCCATTTCCCCATTACTATCATTAAATTGTCCCATTGTGCCATCAACTTCCGGGTGTCCTGCATGGCCAATTAAAATTACATTCGTATCGCTTTTAGCATAGCGTGCAACTTCAAGATGCACTTTAGTGACTAACGGGCAAGTTGCATCAAAAATTTTTAATTGTCTGTCCCGAGCTTCAGATTGAACTGCTTGAGAAACCCCGTGTGCACTAAAAATAACAATTGAGTCATCGGGAATTTCATCAAGCGCTTCAACAAAAATCGCACCGTTTTCTTTTAAACAATTAACAACATAAGTGTTATGCACTACTTCATGGCGAACATAAATAGGGGCACCAAAAATTTCCAGAGCACGTTCTACAATTTCAATTGCACGATCAACACCGGCGCAAAAGCCACGGGGGTTAGCGAGTTGTATTTTCATAATGAATATAAATAATAAAAGTTTTAATGAAAGGTGGCTTACAAAATTTCAATGATCTTAGCAGTGAATTTAATCAGGCGTCCAGCCAGTGGGTGGCTGAAATCAACATCAACTTCATCACTGGAAATAGCGATAATAGTGCCCATTATTTCCGTGTCATCGGGACCATCAAACGCAATTACTTGATGTATTTCCGGCGACATATCTGTCGGAAAATCCTCTACCGGCATGCTATGAATATTATCTTCATCGGGCATGCCAAAGGCTAATTCGGGAGATAAGTCGACACAAACTGTATCGCCTCTTTGTTTTCCGATTAGTGCATCTTCCATTCCGCTGGTTAAGCTTCCATTGCCAATTTCAAATTCAATTGGCTCTTCATCAAAGTTAGACTCAACTTCGGTGTCGTCTTCAAGCTGCATTTTAAAAAGTAGTAATAATTTGCTGTCTGTTTCAACTGTTTTCATGGGGATTCTTTATTGTGTCGTAAATAAGTAAAACGGCGCCAACCGAAATAGCGGAGTCGGCAAGATTAAATGCAGGCCAGTGACGTTGATTATAATAAACATCCAGAAAATCGATAACATGGCCGTAAATTGCGCGGTCAATTAAATTGCCAATCGCGCCACCTAATATTAAAGCAAGGGCCGAATATTGAAGCACTTGCGAGGCTTTTAATTTTCTAATCCATAAAAAAATAAAAACACTCACCACACTGGTTAGGCCAAGAAAAAACCAGCGTTGCCAGCCTCCTTGGTTAGCTAAAAAGCTAAAGGCCGCGCCCTTATTATACATTAGGGTGAAATTAAACATTGGCATTAATGCTACAGGTTGATGATATTGCAAATATTGATCCGCTAATATTTTAGTTAGCTGATCGAGCACAATCACCAACATCGTTATCCATGCCCATTGTTTTGTTTTTATTTTTTCGGTGCTAGGCATGACGTCTGGTCTCGCCGTCGCCTTCAACATTATCAATACAGCGCCCACATAAATCTGGGTGTTCAGAATGTGAGCCCACATCTTCACGTAAATGCCAGCAACGCGTACATTTTGCGTGCGCCGACTTTTCTACATTAATGCTAAGTGTTTCACCGCTATCAAGTTTGATGGTTTCATTCGAAGCAGGTGTTTCGCTCGCAGGGTGTACCGAAGCGTAAGAAGTAATTAAAACGAAACGTAATTCATCATCGAGTGCACTCAATGTTGCGTAAAGTTTGTCGCTACAAAAAAGTTTAACTTGCGCATCGAGTGATGAGCCGATAGTGCCGTTAACGCGAATTTGTTCTAACTGTTTACTTACCAGATGTCTTGTTTCTTGTATTGCAGCCCAAAACTCAAAATTCATTGTGTCGGATGATTTTAAGTCAAACAGTTTGTCGTACCAGCTTTCAAGTAAAACAGACTCACCATGCTTACCAGGAATTTGTTGCCAAACCTCTTCGCTGGTAAAGCTTAAAATCGGTGCCATCCAGCGAGTCATCGCTTCAATAATATGATAAATAGCGGTTTGGGCTGAGCGCCGTGCAACACAATTTTCGTGAGTAGTGTATTGGCGATCTTTGATTACATCCAAATAAAAACTACCCATATCTTCCGAGCAAAAGTTATGTAACTTTTGATAAATGTGGTGGAAGTTATATTCTTTATAGGCTTCAATTATTTCATTTTGTACGTTAAGGGTTTGTGCAACGGACCACTTGTCTAATGCTAGCATATCTTTTTCTGTAACCATATCAGTTGCAGGATCAAAGCCATTTAAGTTGGCTAATAAAAAACGTGAAGTGTTCCGAATGCGGCGATAAGAATCGGCGGTGCGTTTTAAAATCTCATCGGACACGCTAATTTCTGCAGTGTAATCAGTCGATGAAACCCACAGGCGTAAAATATCTGCGCCTAAAGAATTAAATATTTTTTGTGGCTGTACAACATTGCCCAAAGATTTAGACATTTTTTTACCGTCTGCATCCACAGTGAATCCGTGGGTAAGCACGGTTTTATACGGGGCTTTATTTCGCACTGCAACTGAGGTGAGTAAAGATGATTGGAACCAGCCGCGGTGTTGATCAGAGCCTTCTAAATATAAATCTGCGGGTAAATTTAATTCTTCACGTTGTTCTAAAACACAGGCATGGGTGACACCTGAATCGAACCAAACATCTAAAGTGTCTGTTACTTTATCGTAGTTAGCCGCGTCATCGCCTAAAATGTCTTCAGCGGTTTTTGAGAACCAGGCATCGATGCCTTGCTCTTCAATTTCAGCAGAAACAGTTTTGATAATTTCTTGTGTGTTGGGATGTAGCTCGCCGGTTTCTTTGTGTACAAAAAGTGTAATTGGAACGCCCCAGGTGCGCTGTCGTGAAATACACCAATCAGGTCGGCCTTCAACCATGCCTTCGATACGTGCTTTGCCCCAGTCGGGAATCCATTGGGTTTCGTTAATGGCGCTCATCGCCTGATCGCGCAAACTATTTTGATTCATGCTGATAAACCACTGCGGTGTTGCGCGGAAAATGATCGGTGATTTATGCCGCCAGCAATGCGGATAACTGTGTTTTAATTTTTTAAATTTTAGTAGTACATTATTTTCCTTTAATAAATCAATAATGGCGGCATTAGCTTTGTTAACATGTTGGCCGGCAAAAATTTCTGTATCGGGTAAAAATACGCCGTTGCTTCCCACGGGATTGTAAACTTCCAATGCGTATTTTGTGCCGACGACGTAATCGTCCTGGCCGTGCCCAGGTGCGGTGTGTACAGCACCGGTACCCGCTTCGGTGGTAACGTGATCACCCAAAATAACCGGAACCTGACGGCTATAAAATGGATGCTGTAATAATTGATTTTCTAAATCGTTGCCTTTGCATCGGCCAATAATAGTAAATTTTTCTGCTTCATAACGTTCAAGTGCGCTTGCGTGTAAATCTTCGGCAAGCAATAAATTAATGCTGCCAATTGTGGTATCAGCTTTTACTAAAACGTAATCATATTGCGGGTGCAAAGACACTGCCATATTGGCGGGCAATGTCCACGGTGTGGTTGTCCAGATAACCGTGGCAACCGGTAAGCCATTGTTTTCTGCATCGCAAACTTTAAAAAAGGCGTCACTGTTAACCGCTTCAAAAACCACATCAATAGCCGATGAGGTTTTGTCTTCGTATTCCACTTCAGCTTCCGCTAAAGCTGAGCCACAATCTAAACACCAGTGGACCGGTTTGCTGCCTTTGTGTAAATGACCCTTGTCGATTATTTTTCCAAGGGTGCGAACAATATTGGCTTCAAATTTATAATTCATGGTGAGATAAGGATTATCCCAGTCACCTAAAACACCCAGGCGAATAAAATCATCGCGCTGTCCGTTAACTTGAGTTTGAGCATAGGCGCGGCATTTATCGCGGAAGGTTTTTGCGTCGACTTTTTGTCCGGGTTTGCCAACTTTTTTTTCAACATTTAATTCGATGGGTAAACCATGACAATCCCAGCCGGGAATATACGGCGCATCAAAACCGTCGAGAGTGCGACTTTTTATAATAATATCTTTTAAAATTTTATTAACCGCGTGACCAATGTGAATATTGCCGTTTGCATAGGGAGGGCCGTCATGCAAAATAAATTTTGGACGACCTTTGCTAGCTTCGCGAATTTTTTGATAAAGATTTTTTTCCTGCCATTGTTTTAGCATTTGTGGTTCGCGATTGGCTAAGTTTCCGCGCATGGGGAAATCTGTGGCCGGCAGGTTCAAGGTGTTTTTATAATCTTTGGTTGATTCGCTCACGTATGTTCTTCTCAAATGTTTTTGGTTTACGATTCACTGTTAGCAGTGAAAAGTTTTAGTTGTTAGCAAAAAAATCTTTTGCTGTTTGGCTGTCTTTAATAATTTGTTGCTTTAAATCATCAAATGAATCAAAACGTTTTTCATCACGTATTTTGTGTATAAATTCGACGCATACTTTTTTTCCATATATTTCTTTATCGAAATCAAATAGGTGTACTTCAAGTTGTAAATCTTGCCCGTTTACGGTGGGGCGTTTACCAACATTGGCAACTCCGCGTACTGAAAAATTATCATCAGCGGTCATGCGAACCGCATAAACACCGTGTACAGCTGTGGCATGTCGGTGCAATTTTATATTGGCGGTGGGGAAACCAATGGTGCGCCCGCGTTTATCGCCGTGTGCTATATGCCCGCAAATTTGATAAGGCCGCCCCAGCATTTGTTGCGCCTGTTGCAATTGGTTTTGCATTAAAGCCCGGCGAATGCGAGTGCTACTGATGCGCTCATTCTCAAAACAAAAGCTATGGCTGTTTTGCACTTCAAAGCCATGTTGTTGTCCGGCTTTTTGTAGCGTTTCAAAATCGCCGCAGCGCTTACTGCCAAATCGAAAATCATCGCCGATGAGTAAATATTTTATACTGAGCTTATTCACTAAAATATTTTCTATAAAATCATTTGCCGATAAATTTGCCAATTGATGATTGAATTTAGCGCATAAAAAATAATCAATTTCGGTTGATTGCAAAGCCGTCCATTTTTCCCGTATACGATGCAATCGAACCGGTGCGTTTTTGAGATGGAAATACTCCATCGGCAAGGGCTCAAAACTCATAATGCAGGAAGATAAGTTTAATTTATCTGCGGCTTTTTTAAGATTCTTTAAAATTTCCAAATGGCCGAGATGTACACCATCGAAATTACCAATAGTGAGGGCGCAGCCGCGATGCTCTTCGCTCAGGTTGTGTAAGCCTCTGATTAGCTGCATTGAAGATAATATGTCCGCATTAAAAAAGGAGAGAATTATACCTGATAATGCGCGTCATGTGGGGGTTGTAGATTAATGTTGTAAATGACGTGGTCTAAAACCACTAATCGTTATTGCCAGGGCATAAACAAGTGCCGCTATCGTAATAAATCCAAGCAGATAAGGTATACGTTCTATCAATGGCCAGTTAAGCCAGATAGTAACGGGTGGAATAAAGTAGATTAAAAAAAGTGCCATCAGTGTGTTGGCAGTTAATGCTTGTAATAGTAACTTTCCCCAACCGCTTTGGTGCTGATAGATACCCTGCCGCTTAAGCCTACGATAAAGCATGAATGCATTTAAATAAGCTGAGCCAGAGGTGGCCAGTGCTAGCCCAGTATGCGGGCCCTCAAACCCCGTCATCACTAATGGAATAACGAACAGCAGATTCAGAAACATATTGGCGACCATCGCCTGCACGCCAATTTTCATCGGGGTTTTAGTGTCCTGGCGGGCATAAAAACCAGGTGCCAGCACTTTGATGTAAATGAAAGCGGGTAGACCCAGCGCATAGGCCATGAGGCTTAAGCTCGACATTTTAACGTCGTGTTGTGAGAATTCACCATAACCGAATAAAGTAGCGAGCAGGGGGCTGGCGAGTAATAACAAGCCCAGTGCCGCGGGTAGCGCAATCAGAGTAACTAGCTTGAGTGCCCAGTCGAGGGTTTGGGTGAATTCCTTAGCAGATTGCCTGGCATGATGTTTAGACAGGCTGGGTAAAATCACCGTGGCCAGTGCGATACCAAATACACCCAGTGGAAACTCAACTAATCGATCGGAGTAATACAGCCACGAGACACTGCCGGTAATGAGAAACGAGGCGATAATTGTATCGAGTAATAAATTAATCTGTGCCACCGATGAGCCAATAATCGCCGGTAGCATTAATTTCTGGATTTTTTTAACCCCTTGATGGGCACGTTTAAATTGTGGGCGGGGCAGTAATTTTAATTGGGCTAAAAATGGTGTTTGGAACAGCAGTTGTAAAAAGCCTGCTAACGCAACGCCCCAGGCTAAGGCCATCACCGGTTGTTCAAAGTAATCGGCTCCCCAAATCGCGGCTGCTATGAGCGACAGGTTGAGCAACACCGGCGTAAAGGCCGGCACCGCAAATTTGTTGTAACTATTTAAAATACCCCCGGCAAAGGCGGTTAGCGCAATAAAGAAAATATAGGGAAAGGTGATAGCCAGCATATCGGCGGTAATTTGAAAACGTGTTTCAGCTTTTAGGCCCGCCTCATTAGCAAATCCAGGCGCAAAAAGATAAACCAGCAGCGGGGCGGCGAGGGAGCCGATAATGCTGAGAATAAGTAAGAAACCACCTAACGTGCCGGCAACATGATTGATTAAATCTTTTAATTCCTCAAAGCTGCGTTTTTCTTTGTATTCTGAAAATACCGGCACAAAGGCCTGTGAAAAGGCGCCCTCGGCAAATAGGCGGCGCAGAAAGTTGGGAATTTTAAAGGCCACGAAAAAGGCATCGGTGCCGCCGCTGACACCAAAAAAGTTGGCGAAAATAATATCACGAGTGAGGCCTAAAATACGCGATAGAAAAGTCATCGCCGCAACCACGGCGGTGGATTTAAAAAGCATAGTGTGGTTTCTGGTTAATTAAGCGGGTTAATTGTCTTTCATGTGCAGCACAATTTGCTCATACACATAGGCATTGATAATAAGTGTTTGCTCATCATTAAGTTCGAGGAATTGTACGCCATACTTATTGAGTTTGTCTGCATCGTCTTCGGGCATTGAAATATTGCGGATAATGGCTTTAACGCGTAGATATTTTTTGATTTGAGCAATTTCAAGCTCAATTGAAATATTCACTTCGTCGTCAAGCCCGCCCAGTATATTGCTAGTTTGTAGTAAAGCGCCGGTAGCGCTGGTGTTAAGCATAGAAATCGACATGCTTTTATTAGGGTTATCAACGGTAGTTACCGAAACAATAATTTCAGTGCCAACCCGGCGAGAGCCGCGCACCGTAATACATTCGAGGTCTTTCGGGCAGCTTAAGTGCACATGGGGGTAGGGTACGCTGTAGTATTTAAGGGTGGATGATTCAAAGCCATACACATCATTGCCCTGCAGCATACGCACCACAAACAGCTGGTTTTCTTTAAGCAGGGGGAATTTGCCGTTAACGTTGGGTGCACTGATAATGATGCTTTTATCGGGGTTGTGGCCAATCACTTTAGCGGTGAGTCGCTCACGCCCATCTTGCGGAATAAATTGCAGTTGGATTAAATCGCCTAATTTGACTTTAAAGTCTTTTTTGTCTTCCATATTCTTATCTTTAGCAGTAGCCTCCGTATATTACACGTTTTTTAGATTTAAAATGGTTAATATAGTGAATAAGTGTATTGGTGCTTGACAAAAGTCCGTTAAACTGGAAAAATCTGCGCCCCATTAGGATATTCTCTGGAAGCGTTCCGTGAAATATTTTGTGGAACTCCCAGACAATATTACGATTTATAGGAAAGAATACATTGGCTAATACATCACAATCAAAAAAACGTGCCCGTCAGGCCATCAAACGCCGCGCCCGCAATGTTGGTATGGGTTCTATGTACCGCACTTTTGTTAAAAAAGTAATATATGCAATTGATGCTGGTGACAAAGCCGCTGCTGAAACGGCATATAAAGAAGCTGTACCGGTTATCGATAAAATGTGTAATAAAGGTTTAGTTCATGCAAACAAAGCCGCACGTCATAAGAGTCGTTTAAATTCTCGCATTCGTGCGATGGCTTAAGTTATAACGACTTAACCATAAAAAAGCCGGCCTTAGCGCCGGCTTTTTTGTACCCGTATTTTTATGATGTTATTTATGCACACCTGCTGCATGGGTTAAATACAGTGCTAGCCCGATAAACGCAATACCACCCGAAAATGCCAGCAAATCCAACGGTGTGTTAAAGCCCATCTTTAATGCATGTTCAAAATATTTCACAATTAAAATCATTACTATCACTTTAGATAAGCGCGCTTTTAAATCGTCAAGGCTATGAATCACTAATACCTGTGAAGCATTTTCCGCCTCTTCCGCCTGGTCAATTTTGCTAATAAATAATTCATACAGCCCGAGTGCAAAAATCAGCAATACAATGGCGAGTAAATAACCGTCAATCAATTCCACAACATGGGTAATGGTTTCACTGCGCAGCTCGAGTCTTGCAGCGGTTTCCAAAGTCGGGTATTCAATTAAATGGCTAATCATATAAGCCGAATCAATCGTCGCCATATAAAACATAGCGAGGCTAGAAACTAAGCTGATAATCACTGCAGCTAATACCACTAAACGGCTTTTCCAGAGAAAACTTTCAAATATTTTTTCCATAATCAATCTTATGTTGTTAATTAAATCAGCGCGTATTTTACGCTATTTGTAATTTAATGTGAGACGGTTTACTGTGCCTGAAAATAATAATAAAAACAGGAAGCAACATGTTGGAAACCCTAACTGAATTAACTGGACAGCTTGCGGGTTTGTTATGGGGCAGTGCGTTAACTCTGGGAGGCCTGCTCGCGGTCGGGCTTTATTTAACGTTGCGATTAGGCTTTGTGCAAATTCGAGGATTTAAGCAGGCCACTCATATCGTGCAGGGCAAATATGCCAGTGTCGATGACAAGGGCGATGTCAGTCATTTTCAAGCATTATCGACGGCGCTCTCCGCCACCGTTGGCACCGGTAATATCGCAGGTGTCGCCACCGCTATTTCGCTGGGAGGCCCCGGCGCTTTATTTTGGATGTGGGTCACCGCCTTTTTAGGAATGGCGACTAAATTTACCGAAAGCACATTGGCCTTAAAATTTCGTCAAATAGATGCGAATGGGGTATCCGGTGGCCCCATGTACACATTACTCAATGGCTTAAAAATGAAGCGTACCGCCATGCTTTTTGCGTTTTTTGCCGCAATCGCCTCGTTTGGCATTGGCAATTTAGTGCAGGTAAATTCGGTGGTAGATGGTTTAGTTTTTGTTGAACCGCAAATAAAAAATTACAGCTGGTTGGTGGGTGTGATTATGGCGACGCTAGTGGGTGCGGTAATTCTAGGTGGCGTAAAACGCATCGCAAAAGTCGCCGGCACCATCGTGCCATTTATGGCGGTTGTTTATATTACGGTGGCAATGCTGGTTTTGATTAACGAATATCAGCAAATCCCCGCGGCCATTTCAACTATTTTTAATCACGCGTTAAATCCCTGGGCGGTCGGTGGTGGCGCAGTAGGTGAGGCGATTCGCTGGGGCGTAGCACGGGGCTTATTCTCCAATGAAGCGGGACTGGGCTCATCGCCGATGGCACACGCCGCGGCCACCACCAGTGAGCCGGTGCGTGAAGGTTTAGTGGCCATGTTAGAGCCGTTTGTCGACACGTTAATTATTTGCAGCATGACAGGCCTTGCAATTGTAGTCACCGGCGCATATATAACAGCACCGGATAATGTTGCAGGTGCGTCACTTACGGCCTACGCATTTAGCCAGTCAATTGGTGATGCGGGTAGCATAATCGTTGGTGGCGGTTTGGCGCTGTTTGCCTTCTCGACAATTATTGCCTGGTCGTATTATGGTGACCGTAGTGTAAAATTTATGTTCGGTGAAAAAGCGGTTTTACCCTATCGTATTATTTACACGCTGCTGATTATTGTGGGTGCGGTTGTACCGCTGCAATTAGTCTGGAATATTGCCGATGTCACCAATATTTTAATGGCGATACCAAATTTAATTGCACTGATATTATTGAGTACATTAGTTAAGAAAATGAAAAATGAATATTTTGAAAAGCATAAATAAAAATGGGTATTGAATTTATCGTGCAAAGGTCTCAGTATGTTTTTATTTCGTCATACCCGCGAAGGCAGGTATTCAGTGTCTTTTTAATACTAAGTCAGCGAATGCCAAAATTCGTAAATATGATTTATCTTATCTTTAAACAAAAACAGGAGACAATATGTCTGAATTACAAATAGAAGAATTAAACGTGGGCGATGGCGCAGAAGCCGGTGCAAGTGATGGTGCAGAAGTTGTAGTTGTGCATTACACCGGTTGGTTAACCGATGGTACAAAGTTTGATTCAAGCGTAGAGCGCAATGACCCGTTTAGTTTTACGCTGGGTGTTGGTCAAGTGATAAAAGGCTGGGACGAAGGTGTTAAAGGCATGAAGATTGGCGGTAAACGTAAGCTAACTATTCCACCTGAAATGGGTTATGGCGCGAATGGTGCGGGTGGGGTTATTCCACCGAATGCGACATTGGTTTTTGATGTTGAATTGTTAGAAATTCGTTAATTAATTTGTTAATGAATATTTTTAAAGGCACATCAGTTGATGTGCCTTTTTTGTTTTTAGAATTAAACGTCAGAGTTAACTTTATATCATATTAAGTTGGGCTTTTGTGCGAAGCTTTAACAATAAAAAATAAAACAAATTTCGTTATCCGTACATGCCTATGCTTGTTTTTTATATGGTTTAATTTGTGTAAAGTTCGCTAAGCAAGTTTTGTATATTAAAGTTTTTATTAAATATAAATATAGGTAAGTGAGTTAGTTGCGATAATTCTTGTAGATTGTCGACATCGTCAGAAATTTGATTGAGCACAATGGCTTTAATATTTAGCTGATATTGCTGAATCGCCTGCAAACTAAGTAATACCTGATTAATCGCCCCCACTCTATTTTCAGCTACGAGTAACACGGGTAAATTAAGCGCCTTTGCCAAGTCGGCGTTTAATGCCTGTTCACAAATCGGTGAATAAAAACCACCAGCGCCTTCTACTAGTAAAAAATCATTTTCGGTTATTTTGTTGGTACAAGCTTGTGTGAGTTGTTTAAGTGAAAGTTTTTGATTATTAATCTGTGCCGCCCTAGCGGGTGAAATAGCTTCTTTAAATCGATAGGGGCAAATGTTTTCTAATGTCTGGTTTGATTGAGAAGCTTGTTTTAATTTAACCGCATCATCAGGAATAAGCTCATTGTTTACAAGTTTGCAGCCAGATTCTACGGGTTTTCTGGGTACGACATTATTTTTTTGTGAAGCTAACCCGGCAGCAATTTTACAGGCAATATAGGTTTTGCCCACATTGGTATCGGTGCCGGTAATGAAAATGCCTTTCATTTATAATGATGACTTAAAATGAATTACGACTGAGTTAATCGTTGTAGCGCTTCTATATATTTTTCTGCCGTTTTATTGGCAATTTCCGGTGGCAGTTCTGGACCCGGTGAAGTTTTGTCCCAATCTAAAGTCTCCAAATAATCGCGCACAAATTGTTTATCAAAACTCGTTGGGCTGCTGCCGGGTTGGTATTGGTCAGCGGGCCAAAAGCGTGATGAGTCAGGGGTTAACACTTCGTCAATTAAAACCAGTTGATTATTTTTATCGACGCCAAATTCAAATTTAGTATCAGCAATAATAATGCCACGTTCGAGCGCATATTCGGCGGCGGCTTTATAAAGTTTTAAACTCACGTCTTTTACTTGTCTGGCTAAATCTGCACCGAGTAGTTTTTCGGTGGCGGCGTAATTGATATTTTCATCGTGGTCCCCCACATCGGCTTTGCTCGATGGGGTGTAAATGGGTTCGGGTAATTTATCGGCCATTTGTAATCCCGCGGGTAAATCAATGCCGCAGATAGCGCCGGTTTTTTGATAGTCTTTCCAACCCGAGCCAATAATATAGCCGCGCACTATGGCTTCCACGGGTAGCGCTTTTAGCTTTTTAACCACCATAGCATGCTTGGCAACAGCCTGGCGTTCCCGCTCGTCGGTGATGATATCTTCGAGGGGAATGTTTGCTAAATGATTGGGAATAATGTACTCAAGCTTGTTTAACCAAAAGCGTGTGACGTCATTTAAAATCGTGCCTTTTTCGGGAATAGCGGTGGGCATAATCACATCGAAAGCCGAAATGCGGTCGCTGGTGATAATTAGCATGTGTTCGTCGTCAATATCATAGATGTCGCGAACTTTGCCCTTGTGGCGTAATTTCAGGTTGCTGATGTGGCTGGTGTGCAGGCTCATGTTATTTGGTGCTACTGGTTAATTTGTGAGTTAGGTATTTTACGCGAAACCGAGGAGAGTCGCGAGTTTGAATTTGATGACTTAGTTTAATAAATAGAGGCGTATGTAAATCACGAATTATTTAAATTAAAAGTATTAAAACTCTATGAATAGTTTCGTGAGCAAGTATTAAATAAAAAATTATTTATTTAACAAACATATCACGCAATTCGCGCCGCAAAATTTTACCCACATTAGTTTTTGGTACTTCATCAACAAACTCAACGCGTTTGGGTAATTTATAACGAGTTAAGCTTTTTTCACAATGTTCGCGAATATCTTGCAAGCTTAATTGCGGGTTGCTGCTCACAACCACCGCCATTACCGCTTCACCACATTTATCATCGGGGATGCCGATGACACCGACTTCGGTGACATCTGGGTGACTGGCAATTACGCCTTCTACTTCATTGGGGTAAACATTAAAACCAGAGACAATAATCATGTCTTTTTTGCGATCGACTATTTGAAAGAAGCCCTGCTCGTCCATAAAACCAATGTCGCCGCTGTGAAAAAACCCATCCTCGTCAAATACATTGGCAGTTTCTTCGGGGCGTTGATAATAACCTTGAGTTACCTGCGGACCTTTAATGCAAATTTCACCATGCTCGCCAATCGGTAACACATTGCTGTCTTCGTCTTTTATACTCACATCGGTTGAGGGCATGGGCAAACCAATTTTTGCATTGTAAGATTTTAGGTTCATAGGGTTAATACAAACTGCCGGCGAGGTTTCGGTTAAACCGTAAGCTTCGAGCAAGGTTGTGCCGGTGACTTTCTGCCATTGTTCGGCTACCGATTTTTGCACCGCCATGCCACCGCCGAGAGTTATTTTAAAATGTGAAAAATCCACATCAGAAAATCCGGGGGTATTTAATAGTCCGCAAAATAAAGTATTAACGCCGGTGAGGGCGGTAAAATTTGTGCCGTTTAATTCTTTAACAAAACTTTTCATGTCACGGGGATTGGTAATTAAATGATTTAAACCACCGATTTTCATAAAGAACATGCAGTTCGCGGTGAGTGAAAAAATATGGTAAAGCGGCAGTGCTGTAATCACAATCTCTTTGCCTTTTTCTATAAAAGGTTCTATCCAGTGGCAAACTTGTTGAACATTGGCAACCATGTTTCCGTGAGTTAAAATTGCGCCTTTCGCTACCCCTGTAGTGCCACCGGTGTATTGTAAAAAAGCAAAGTCCTGTTGATTGATTTCGGGGCGGTTATATTTGTTTTCATCACCCTCTGCCAAACATTGTTTAAAATTATAACTGCCGGCTAAGTTAAAAGCGGGCACCATTTTTTTAATATGCTTAACCACTAAATTTATAATGGCCGATTTTGGGAATGGCAACATGTCGCCCATTCGTGTCACAATGATATTTTTAATGTGAGTGTCTTTAATGACTTGTTCTAGTGTGCAGGCAAAGTTTTCTAAAATAATAATAGTGGTGGCGCCGGAATCATTTAACTGATGTTTTAATTCTTTGCCAGTGTAAAGCGGATTAGTGTTAACAACGGTTAAACCGGCGCGTAGTGCAGCAAAAATGGAGATGGGATTTTGTAACAGGTTAGGCATCATAATAGCGATTTTATCGCCTTTTTTCATAGCCAGTTGATTTTGAAAAAATGCCGCGAGTTTTTGGCTGGCTAAATTTATTTCTTGAAAGCTCAGGGTTTTTCCGTAATTGCTGAAGCAGGGTTTACTCGCATAAGTAGAACAGGATTGTTCAAAAATATCGAGTAAGGAATCATAAGCGCTTAAGTCCGCTTCGTGTGAAATGCCTTCTGGGTAACTTTGGTACCACGCATGGGTCATCTGACTTTCCTTTTATAATTTTATTGTTTCACTGCATAGATATTATTCTAGGTTACAAAAGCGTGAATAGTAAAGTGATTTCGTAAACAGTTTTAAGGGGTATTTTTTATTCGCTATTATTAAAATATAAGGGGTTTCTGCTGATCAACCCAGGGCGGCTGTTTATGCATAACAGAAGCAAATAGATCAGAGGCGAGCCAGTGATTTAACCAGTTGCGTAACTTTGGATAAGGGGCGCAGTTAAACCAGTTAATATCAACATAGGCGAATTGGCGGATAAAAGGAAACAGGGCGATATCGGCGATAGAAATTGTGCGCCCCGTTAAATAGGGTTGATCGTGAAGCAGATGTTCAAGTTGAGCTAAAAATGACTCGCCCAACTGGCGATAATGTGCGGGTGGCTGTGCGGGAAATCGATCGGCATATTTATAGTGATCGAGATGGATTTTGAAGTCGCTGTCATTAACGAGAATCAATGATTCCATATTTGGTTTGTTTGCGCTATGCAGCCAGTTTTGCGGGTCATTGCGCTTTAGCGCCCAATGCATAATATCCAGACTTTCTTCCAGTATGCTGCCATCGGGCTTAATTAAAACCGGAACAGTGGCCTTCGGTGAACTGTGTAGTAGCTCGACGGGCTTGTTATTAAGGGCGACTTCTCGCAGCTCTACGCTGATTTCGCTGTAGCGAATTGCCATGCGCGCTCGTATGGCATAAGGGCAGCGCCGAAAGCTGTATAAGACAGGGAGGGGGCTTAAGGTAGGGTCTATAGTTATTGGCTCAGCTCGGTACAGGGGGTGCTGGCTTCGCCAAAACGCTGCTCTAAATATTGAATGATTTCGCTGGATTCATAGATCCAGATGGTTTCATTGGTATTATCAATACGCAGACAGGGCACTTTAATTGCACCACCTTCGGCCAGTAAGTCTGTGCGATGGGGGCCTTTTTGGGCATTGCGGGTTTCGATATTGAGGCCAAGGCGCTTAAAAGCACGGCGGGTTTTGAGGCAAAACGGGCAGGCATAAAACTGATACAGAGACAATGAAGCCGTAGCCTTATCAACGCATTCCTGTTCTTTCGCAGAGCGAGTTTGGGTTTTAATGGGAATAAAAAAACTGACTAGTATAATAAGGCGACCCAGCCCTTCGCGAAGCAGTTTTAATAGCATGATGTTAATTCCGATGACCTAAATTGAGGTGCCATTTTAACGTACCCCCGCGTTAAAATACAAACATCAACTATAAAAAACGACCAAAGCCTTGGCCGTGTTGATAATTAGTGAAAAAAGCAGCGGTTATGTATGGGTAAGCAAGCACACCAAAATCGATTGAATGCGTAACGTGTAATCATAACGGTGTTTTTGCGTAAAAAGAAAATCTACAGATTTATAGTGGATTCTCTTAATCGTTGGTCAAGATGATGTTTTTCTGAATAAGCGATTGCTTGATTGTATGTAAAATTTGAGGGCTGTATTTACGTGCATCGGTTTGTCCCCAAACCGGCTGCGGCCAGCAAAAATCATGTTTATATCGACCAATAATATGCACATGCAGTTGTGCAACAATATTACCGATAGTCGCTATATTGAGCTTGTCCGGTTTAAAGTGTGCATCAATAAATTCAGCAATTTGATTGATAGTTTGTTGCAGTTGAAACTGTTGTTCGCTTTCGATTTTAAAAATTTCAGTTTGCTGAGTATGGGGCACCAGAATAAACCAGGGCACTAATGCATTTTGATGCAACAGTAATGTGCAGTTATTGACTATGCCCATCTCAAAACAATCGGCATTTAATTGAGGGTGTAATTCAAATGACATTAGGCATCTCCTTTCATGGCATAGTCGAGTTGTACAATTTTCAGGCTGACATTATCATCCCAAACTTCTGCATTACTTATTAAACCCAGGGATACAATAATATGAATGCCTTCAATATCCGCGTATTCCATTAAATTTTTACGCAGCTCTTCAAACACGTTTCGATTAACGGAAATAGCAGATGTTAATTGTTTGTTCCTAAGCGATATTACGCCTATTTCGTATAATTCGTTATTAATAAGTGGGTAGTTTGGCGGTATGTCGGATTGTAAAAAATCAATGCTAATAGCAGTGTCGATATTATTTAAAAAGCCTGAATTTAAAATACGCCCTTTAAGGCTGAGTTTTCGACCTGTGAGTTGCTCGTCGTGAGAAATAGCTTGTTGCAATGAATAAAGGTGACCCCAGTTATTAATTGAAAACTGGATGGCTTTAATGGAGGGCATTTTAAGTTAGGCCTATAAAAAAGTTCGCTAAATAATAACTTAAAATGATGAATAAAGTATAAATTAAGTAATATGATAAACCTCAATAAAATAGGAATATTTATCAAGATTAAATTGATGCTGTATATAGGGTTGTAACTTAGGGATATGTTTTAATTCAATAGACCAGCAGTGATAAATATTATTCCAGATGGGTTGACCTAAAATTTTTAATAATATTTTAATGGGTAGTTTGCTAAGAGCTTCTTCAGCCAGTAGTTTTCGACTGTTAAGGCTATACCAGTTGAGAATAATTTCGTAGTCATTATTAGATGTGTTTGAATTTTGTTGCTGATTAATATCAGAGACGCTATTCAGATCTTTTAGTTTATTCTGATTTTGTTCCATGTGTCTACTTGATGTGTGGGGTGGTAGGGGTGTCAATAGTCAGACGCCAGCATATAAAATATCTCTATAACCGATATTGATCGTTATCAAGCAACCTAAATACAAATTAACGGAGCTGTGCGATAAGTAGGTGTTGAGGCCAGGCTTAAGCTGTTATAAGCTGAGCGTCTTAGAAAGTGCTGAAATACTGAAGTATAACGTGCACGGCGCTATACGCAGCACTCGCCGAGCGTAACTACGAATTTGGGAAACTAACTTGTTTAAACTTGTTGAGTCTAGAGTGAAGACGCTTTTTGAGCATAATGAAAATGGCCTATTAAATCATCGCCAGATTGGAGTTGAAAAAGAAAGCCTGCGGGTATCGCCTAAAGGTGGTCTATCGCAGCTTGCACACCCCGCGTCGTTGGGCTCGGCGCTGACCAACCCCTATATCACCACCGATTATTCAGAGGCTTTATTAGAGTTTATTACCCCGCCTTCCGAGCATATAGAATCGGTGCTTGATTTTTTACGTGACTCTCAAGCCTATGTTTACCAACAGCTCCCGCAGAATGAAATTTTGTGGGCTACCAGTATGCCCTGCGTAATGGCGGGTGAGAGTAGTATTCCTATTGCAAATTATGGCAGCTCTAATGCGGGGCAAATGAAAAGCATTTACCGACGTGGGCTGGGGCGCCGGTATGGGCGATCAATGCAGGTGATTGCCGGCGTGCATTTTAATTATTCACTGCCAGAAAATTTTTGGCCTATTTATAAAGAGCAGCTGGGTGAAACCGAGTTGAGCTTAAAAGATTTTCAATCAGAACAATACTTTTCATTAATTAGAAACCTGCAACGCTTCGGCTGGTTAATTCCCTATTTATTTGGCGCATCCCCTGCGGTGTGTAAATCGTTTTTGGGTGGAGCTGAAACGGATTTGCAAAGTTTTGATAAAAATACCTATTACGAGCCCTATGCCACATCATTGCGTATGGGTGATATTGGCTATCAAAATAATAAAGAAAGTGAAACCGGCGTAAAAGCCTGTTATCGAAACTTAGACTCATATGTACAAACATTGCAGCGCGCTATAGAAACACCTTTTTCCGAATACGAAAAAATCGGTATCAAAAAGAATGGTGAATATCAACAACTCAATGCCAACCTGTTACAAATTGAAAACGAATATTATAGTACCGTTAGGCCGAAGCAAATATTGCAGGGTATTGAAAAACCGATAATGGCATTAAAGAAACGTGGCGTGCGGTATGTGGAGTTACGCTCACTTGATGTGAATGCCTTTGATCCCTTAGGTATTAATGAAACACAATTACGCTTTATAGAAATATTTATGTTGTTTTGTTTGCTGGCAGAAAGTGAACAAATTTGCTTTAGTGAAAGAGAAGAAATAGATAAAAATGAATTATTGGTTGCGCATAAGGGCCGTGATCCTGCGCTAAAGTTAAACCGGAATGCGAGTAAAGTAAAACTAAAAGGCTGGGCAGAAGAAATACTGTCGGGCATGCAGTCAGTGAGTGAATTGCTCGATCAGCACAAGCAGCAAACGCCCTATCAGGATGCACTACAGTTGCAGTGTAATAAAGTGATAGATTCAAATTTAACCCCCTCAGCAAGAATGCTAAACGAAATGCGTGAAACCAAAGAAGGTTTTTACCACTTTGCAAAACGTATGTCAGAAAAGCATAATTTATATTTTAAAAATTTAAATTTAACGCCTGAGCGAAAGCAGTTTTTTGATGAGGCCGCTATTGTATCGCTTGAAAAACAAAATAAAATCGAGCAGTCAGATACGCAAGATTTTGATGAATATTTACAAAGCTATTTCAATCAAACAATATAGTTTTTTAATTGGCGTGTAACCCAACACCGGTTGTCTATTTATAATGAAATTAAAATATACTTTGCTTAATGCGTTTACTAAAAGCCATTTTAATGGGGCTCAAATTGCAGTATTTAGTCAGGCAGATGATTTAAGTCAGCTGCAAAAACTTCAACTTGCAAAAGAATTAAATTTAACCGAAACCGTCTTTATTTCTAAGTCAGATATTTCGCAGTGCGATGCTAAATTAGAAATTTTTACCCCACAAGGGCGGGGTGATTTTGCAGGTCACGCCGTGGTTGCCGCGAGTTATTTAATGGCCGATTCGGGAATGGTGCAGGGCAGTGATGCACGTCTGGAATTGAATGCTCAACAACTAAATATTGTGCATAGCCATAAAAATAAAAAAGTACAAATTAGTATTCCCATAGAAGAAAAGCATGATGAGTATGTGCCCTCTAATAAAGAGCTGGCTCAAATTATCGGCTTAGATGAATCCAGCATTGGTTGTCTTAATTATAAGCCTATGATTAGCGGCTGCCCTCAACCGTGTTTGATGATACCAGTAAAAGATAATGATGCTCTGCGTAGTGCACATTTTTTCGACAATAAATGGCAATTATCATTTGTAGCATCACTGGCAAACTATGTATTACTGTTTAGCACAGAGCACCCCTACGAGAATATTAATTTCACCGCCCGCCTAATGGGTAAAGATATTGGCGTTAATGATGACCCCCCTATTGGTTCAGTTGCACCAGCATTTGGTTTGTATCTGGCGTACGGCATTAATGATTATCATCGATCAAGTCTGCTTCAGCGAGGACATAAAAAAACGCGTATCAGTATTATGGAAGTGAATGTCGACAAGCAGGATAATAAAGTTGAAGCGTTGCAATTAGGTGGGCATGCAATAAAAATGGCAGAAGGTTATTTTGATATACCTGATAGTTAATCAACGATTAGAATAAAATTATTAATGAGCGTTAAATTTGAAAAACATATTCATGTAGAGCAATCGCAAATAATATTAGAGTGCTTAAAAAGCAATGTTGATCTAAGTAAGCAACAATTAAAAAAGCTTATGCAAAATGGAGCGGTTTGGTTAGAAAATTCACAGGGTATACATCGTGTGCGACGTGCAAAAAAAATTATAGCTGAGGGTGACCAGTTACATATTTATTTTGATTCAAAAATACAAGCGACAACGCCTTCGCCAGCAATATTGGTTGCAGACGAAGGTGAATACTCGATTTGGAATAAGCCATCTGGAATGTACTCGCAGGGGAGTAAGTGGGGTGACCATTGCGCAATTTATCGTTGGGCGGAACAAAACTTAGAGCCTCAGCGCCCCGCGTTTATTGTGCATCGACTGGATAAAGCCGCCAATGGATTAATTATTATTGCACATTCTAAAAAAATCGCAGCTAAGTTTTCAATGTTATTTGAGCGCCGGTCAATTCATAAGAAATATCGTGCAACAGTAGAGGGGCTAGTCGAGGACTTGCATTTACCGTATGAAATTAAAAATGAGATTGATAATAAAATGGCTATTTCAAAAATAATTTCATTACAACAAAATAAAGTAACCATGCAAACTGAAGTAGTAATTGAAATTAAAACCGGCCGTAAACATCAAATACGCAGGCACTTGTCTGGCCTGGGATGCCCGATTGTGGGTGACCGGCTTTATGGCGCAAAAAATATTCAACAGGATTTACAGCTTAGCTCCATTGAGGTTGAATTTATATGCCCGGTGAGCGGAACGCAAAAAAAATATATTTTATGAAGAGGTTTTGGCACGAAAAATTGATGAACTGCCATTGTTGTATTTGCAGTTTATCGCATTGGCTCGTACGGATTAAAAAATAATGTGTTATGCGCAATGGCGGTGTTGGTTTTTATTGTTGTCCTCGCATTTAATATTACTTTTCATTATATGGTTTTAATGACTGCAATTATTGCTTATGCGGGTTCATGTTTTACATCAAAGAAATTTATTGTCAGTGGTCACGGCAACGAACTTATTTATCCCACTTCTTAAAGCGTTTCTTACAATACTTTCTCAACGCATCGTAGTCAGCAAAATATAATTCAAAGCCATCTTCAGATGGTGCATCATATTCGCAATAATCATTGGTATGTTCACGACAAATGGTAGGCCGGTTTTCGTAAATGCCACAGCCGCCATCAATCTGTAAATGCAGGCATTTAGTTTCAATTAACAACGTCCAGCCATCTTCATCTTTATAGATACGAATATTGTCGTGGGAAATTTGCCATAATAAATGTTCAAATTCTAATTTTGAACGGGGCGTGTCAATGTGTTGGGTGATATATGTGCAACAAATTGAACCGGTACAAAAACTGCATTTGTTTTCAGTAGTGATTTCAATAGTGGGTTTGATGGGGATGTGAACAGACATAAAAAATTATAAACCTAATGTGCTTAAGTTACCTTTGCGCTTTAATAAATAGCTGCCGTCGCTTTGGCGTTTTGCGATCATCGCGATGCTTTGGCGCAGATTATTATCAGCATTGGTTTCGGGCGTAATGCGTAAATTTAAATCATAAGTTTTTTTACTATCGAGCTTGGCTTTGCCGTCTAAAACTAATTGGCCTTTTTTGTTGGATATTTTTGCAAGTAGCTGGTTGTTGTCGTCTGTGCGTAAGTTCAAATCAATAAAACCTAAGTCAACGGTGTCGAGAACAGTTACCTTTGCGCTCTTCCATTTTATATTGGCAAACAGTTTTGGCAAGCCTTCCTGGGTGGCTTCAAATGATTCGATATTAATATTAAATACGCCGCCGAGTTCACCCAGTGGCATTTTTAAAAATTCTTGCATTACCGGTGCCTCTATACGGGCGCGCACATTTGAGGCGTTAAACGTGCCGGCTGCGCTAACACTGACATCGCCCACCACACTCTGGTTTTTGATACTGCCTTTAACCTCACCACTAATACGGGCCAGCAATAACATGGCGGGATTTATGTTCCACTGGATATTGTCTATCGCGGGCTGACCAGAAATAATGACTTTCTCGGCGTTGCCATTCCAGATACTACCTTGTACACCGTATAATTTGGCAGGTAATTTTGTATTTTTTTGTACTAGTGAAATAACCTTAGCTGCGGGTACATTTCCTAAAGTAAAAAATAAATAAGAGAAGATAGCGATTAAAATGTAATAACGTTTTTTCATATAGTGGTTGATTTTTTGTCGCTATGTTAAACGACATAATTAATTTTAAGAATTACGCTCCAGCGTTATTTGTGCATCAACTGAGCCTCGGGTTTCAGTTTTTTCAATTTTAACTTTGCTGGCAATAATGCCGTATTTATTTTCAAGATCGGTTAACCAGATAATAATGCGATCGAAGTTGGCATTTTTTAAACGTACCTTTACGCCCTTTTTACTTTGGTCGATTTTTTCAATAAATGATTTCACCCCGGATGTAGTTGCACTACGATCAGCCAAGCTGGCGATTGACTGATTGCGTGAGCGGGCAATGCTGCTATTGCCGGATGATTTTAAACTTTGAATTTCGGAGCTGGCATTTTTCATCCAGCTGTAAAGTTGGCGCTGTGAATCGTGATGCAGTTTCTGTTGATTGTGACGAGAGGTAATAGGTTCCCATACGATTAAATAAAACAACATAATCAGCAAACTAATGGCGCCTCCAATAACAATTTGGCGTTCTCTTTTTTCTAAGGTATTCAGCCATTGAGTGGCGGGTGCGAATAAATCGTCGAGTGCTTTCATCCTTTTGCCTCCAGTCTTAAACGGCCTTTTACACTACTTTTTTCAACTGTAGTCGAGAGTACGGTTTTTATACCGGGAACCACGGCGAGTTTATTTTTCAGGGATTCGATATCTTGTAAAGTTTTTGCAGTGAGGTCAATATCGATGTAGTTACTACGATACACTGCAGCTACAATATCAATCTTTTCATTTTTAGCCAGTATCGGTGAAACCTGCGAAAGGATTTGTAAAAATCCATTTTTATTGCCGCCAGTACTACCGGACTTCAAATCACTTAAACGTCGTTCAACCCGTTTTTGCATATTGGTCATTTTTTTTGCATCAGGTAGGGCGCGTTTAAATTCTCTTTCAATTTGTTTGGTGAGTTCAAGATTTTTGGTTTCGAGTTGAGAGGCCAACATAGAATCGTAGCTCAATTGTAAAACCAACCAAAGTGACGCAACTGCAGCAACAGATTTCCAGGGTTTTAACCATAAGTTGCTTTCGCGTATGAGTTTGAATTCACCCTGTAATAAATTCAGCGATTGAGTTTCGCTAATGTTTTGTACAAAAATTTCCAGCGCATGATTTTTATAATGCTGACTATCAATTTCGATATCAATATCATCGAGCAAGTTTTGTGCTTCGCTATCATCTTCTTTGGTGTAATAGGTGATACGCTCTGGAAGCTCGAGTTTGGCATCGGTTTGTTCGGTTAATAGCGCCTGTAAAATAACGCTTAAGTTTTCACGGTCGCAACTATGTGCCTGCGATGCCGAGGTTTTAATCAGGGCGCTGTCTTCATCTAATAACACGCTCCAGCTTTTGTCGGTGTAGGGCAGGGCAACACTATCGGCGGTTAGCACTTCTATGTGAATGTCCTGGCGCTTAAAAAACGCAATGGTTTGTTTTAGTAGGTCACGTTTAATAGCGATAACAGGTAATTGATTTTTGGTATTGGCATTATGCGCATCGACTTTACCCAGAGCAAAGTGAGTGTCTTCAATGTCTTCGGCCAGCAAGTCTTCCATTGCGAAGGGCACTGCGAGTAGCTGTTTACTACGGCTTTTGCTGGGAATATTAACTGACTCAATTGTTGTAAAATTAGCATCAATTAAAATGATGACTTTTTTACCGTGTGCAATCGGGGTAAGCTCTTCGAGGCTGCCATGACCGAGGGTAATCGATGGGTGCTGGTCGGCACCGATTGCCCAGTACTGGAATTGGGGCGCGGGTTGAGAGGTTGCAGTGTCGTCTATATTCTGGTTTTCAGAGTGAGTGTTAGCGAGCTGATGCAACTGCGGCTTAAAGTGAATAATTAAAAATTCATTCACTACAATGCACCGCTGGTTTGTTGAATGAGTTCTGTTTCGCCATTACTATTATCCCGATAAATAATACTGAATAATTTTACATTACCTGTGCCCAATTTTGTTCTGGATTGCATTAAAAAATATTCCGAAAATTCTTGTAAGCCGGAGGCATCAAAATTTTTAACCTGTAATACGTCAGTAACGTATTTTTTGAAATCGGCTAATGTTTCAAATGGGTTGGTTTCTGGCTCCGCATCATCCGCCGGTTCAATTTCATTTATGTCGGTGTGGCCATCACGATATTGCACAAGTGTATCACCATGCCCCTGTAAACCTTCTACGGATTCTATCATTATGCTGTTGGCGGTGTTGATATTGATGGCAGTTTTTATTTCTGGTAGTACACAGATGTAGTCTTTAATCTGCTCAATCACTTTATCGGTATAACCTTTAACCAGGCGTAATTCGCTAGGGCTGGTCATCAGTGTATTGGCGCTGCGATAGGGTTTTTCCAGACCGATATAATAATCAAACTCGGCACCCTGAGTTTCGGTGATGCTATCTACGTCGAGCCAGTCAATTAAGCTATCGCTCAATGTGTTATGTAAGCCAGGGTCAACCTTAAGTTGAATAAGCAGTTTAATATATTGACTGCGGTACCGGGCTAGCTCGGTATTGTTTTTTGACAGGTTGTTGAGATTAAAGCAGCTTTGCATGTCGGTTAGTTCTAGTGACACCGGCGGCCCTTCAAATGAAATGGCAATGGCATAATCATTAAAGGTTTGTATGTCTTCGAGGCTGTCAAATTTATTGTTGAGCTCCCAGTCACGGCTAATTAGTACCATGCCAAATTCCACTGCGTTTTTATTGAATAGCTGGGCCTGGTCGAGACGTAAAATATTTTCGGTGCGCCGAATATCAAAATATAAATGTTTTACTAAGGCCACTGCCAGCATGGTTGCTAGCGACACCACGAGTAATGCCGTGATGAGTGCGACGCCTTGTTGTTTGGTGGTATGCATCATAACTGGGGCACATTTACCAGGCGGATGATTTCACCCCAGTCATTCATTTTGAGGGTGATTTCTATTGCCACCGGCAAATTGACAGTGCCGCCGGTGGTGGCCGCATTATTACTAGTGCTGGGCCAGTCTTCTTGCCATTGTGTTTCTTCATCGAGAAAGCGTAGCGTCATTGAGTCGATATTGGTGATTAAGGTGCGATCAACAAATTGATCATCATTGGCGCGATCAACATGAATCCAGTAGCGCCGAACGAGCGTGTCGTCATCCAGTATATATGCGCCCCGTTGTAATGTGCTGCGTGCTTGTTTCGCGGGGTTGCGCCAGCCGCTGCGGGTAAAGGCGACGATATAATCTGTGTCCTGTGTGGTGAGGCTGAGCAGCCGGCCGCCGAGAGCATCCTGGCCAATGCGCGGGGTTAAGTGTTGCATATCGGCGGTGAGGGTGAGCATGCTGAGTTGTAATTCCTGCAAGCGAGTAAGGGCCGTTTCGGTGCGGGTTTTGCTGTTGATAATCGACTGCAGGCCGGAGTAAGCCATGATTGACACAATCGCAAAAATTGACATGGCGATAATAACTTCAAGCAGGGTGAAGCCGGTGTGTTGATATTGTAGTTTTTTACGCATCATTAGTTGGTGATGGTTTGAGCCTGATTATTAGCCGGGTTAGCAATATAAGATTCCACCTGCGCTAAATTTTGTTGGCGTTCTTCGTCTAAATACACGCTAAATTTCAAGCTGCGTATATAGTCATTATCATCATTTAATTTTTTAACACTGCGCACCCAAAACCATTCTACCCCCGCCATTTCGGTGGATTTTTTAAGCTCGCCAATATTGGGCCAGCTTTCATCAATTTGAATTTTGGCAATTTCATTCATGGCCACATAATGGGCAAGGGTTTTGCTTTTTAGGTAACCGGCAGCGTTGGTGTGGCTGCCCGAGGCTTTAATGAGTGAAGCAAGGGCAATCGCAATAATGGCAAGGGCCACCATCACTTCAATGAGGGTGAAGCCACGTGCTGTTTTTGTTGGCGGCTTATTCATCGTCTAATATCTGCTTATATTCACCCTGTGCCAAACCTTCGAGGCTGGCCTGCGCATCGCCTCCGAGTATGCGCAAACGCACTTCAAATACCGGGGTTAACTCAGAGCTGGAGAGTAAAAAAATATTCGGTAATATTGGATTAAGCGCAGGCTGATTCGCCTCTTTAATATTAGAGGCCGCACTGGCGAGGTTTGCGTCTTTGGTCTGTGGATCATCTTTGCGCGATTCCAGCAGGGTGACTGGAGTTTGCTCAATGTACAAATCAAGGTCGATTTGTTCGGGTAAAGTGCGGCTACGCAAAAGTTTGTCTTTGGTGATGTCAACCCAAACATCATTGAGCTCATCAAATACCATAAAGCGGTAGCCGGTTTCGTAAAAACGCACGCCGTATTCCTCGGCACGAATGACTGATTGCTCGTGGGCAAAGCGTAAAATTTGTTGCAAGCGGTTAATTTCTTCTTCAATTAAATCGTCTTCGCTGATGCCAGAAATATTCACCACCACATAACCCACGGAAATACTGATGATGACTACCACCACCAGCAATTCGATTAAGGTAAATCCGCGGGATTTTTTTGAGGTGTTTTTAACAAATAAGGGCATACGCATTTTGTGACATAGGGCGCAATTATTCCCAGTTGCCTATATCTGCATTGGCGCCTTCGCCGCCTTCAACACCATCGGCACCCAAAGAATAGATATCAATTTCACTGCGCTCTCCCGGGTTTAAATATAAGTAATCACGCTGCCAGGGGTCTTTACGCAGTTTTTTAACATAACCACCTTTTTGCCAGTTCGCGGGTACGGGGTCACCGGCGGGCAAGGTGACCAGTGCTTCTAAGCCTTGATCGGTAGTGGGGTAGGCGTAGTTGTCGAGCTTGTATATATCCAGCGCACTTTCAATTGCCTGAATATCGCTTTTAGCTTTTACGATACGTGCATCGTCGGTCTTGCCTAAAAATTTAGGTGCAACAAACGTGGCCAAAATACCTATAATCACCACTACTACGATAATCTCAATTAAGGTAAATCCCTGCTGCTTTTTATAAGTTACTTTCACAAATGGCTCCAGAGTTAATAAAGTGTAAGTTTTCGGGTAATATCATACCAGATGCGAGATAACGCGGATATGACACAGTAAACGGTAGTGATGAAAATTTTATACAAAGTGAGTCGATATAAACTCTGGATAGTTCTGTTTTTAATTTGTTTTTTAATTCAATTTTTTCAACAGGCGCCGCTATTTCGATTTGATCGGGATTTGATCGAGCAGTGGCAGTGGTGGCGCCTAATTACCGGCCACGTCACACACCTGAACTGGAATCATTTTCTATTAAATATGGCGGGCCTGGCAATGGTGGCGATATTTTTCTCCAGTTATAAATCGGATTTGTACTGGTTACAAGCACTGTTGTTTATCGCCTTTTTTTGCAGTATAGGTATATTGCTAGATAATCAGTTTAACCGATATGTGGGATTGTCCGGCGTATTGCATGGCCTGTTTGTAATTGGCGGGCGCTGGGAAATGCGTCGCTATAAACTTAGCGGCGCAATGTTGTTGGCCATTATTATTGGTAAGTTAATGTATGAGCAAATATATGGCGCATTACCTGGTTCTGAATCTGTGGCCGGTGGAAAGGTGGCCATTAATTCACATTTGTATGGGGCGATTGCGGGTGGGGTGTTTATTTTGTTGGGACGGCTTAATATGATTCGGGGTGATTGAGTTTTAGGTAATAGAGTTTTATATAGCTGAGGTAAATGAGTTAATTTTTTGATATATTGCCTGTTCTTCTAAAAATTAAAACGATGTTAAAAAACTACTGCATCAAATCATTCATATTAATAATCGGTAATAAAATCGATAATACAATTAACAGTACGATGCCACCCATTGCCACAATTAACAAAGGTTCAAACAACCCCATAAAAGTTGCAATTGATAATTCCAGTTCACGCTCTTGTTGCTCGGCAGCTTTGTCTAACATGTCCTCCAGGTTACCGGATTTTTCGCCGCTGGAAATCAAGTGCAATGTCATCGGCGGAAATAATTTACTGCGATCGAGTGCCGCATAAATACTGGAGCCTTCACGGACTTTTTCTGCTGCATCTACTACGGCTTCTTGCATGGGTAAGTTCTCTACAACCGGTGCTGCCATTTTAAGCGCATCGAGAACCGGCACGCCGCTGGACGATAAAATGCTGAGTGTGCGAGAGAAGCGCGCGGTGTTTAAGCCCCTTACTAATTTTCCTACAACAGGGGTTTTCAGTAAGGTTAAATGATAGCGGCGTTTGTTATAGGGAATGGATAAGAATTTTTGAACCGCAAAATAAATACCTACCGCCATTAATGCTAATAATCCCCACCAGTTTTGTAAAAACTCACTGACCCAAATCATCGCTTTAGTAATGCCGGGTAATTCTTGTCCCGAGGTGTCAAATACTTCAACGATTTGTGGTACCACAAACATTAATAAACCGGTGACCACTAAAAAAGCCATGATGGTTAAAATGGCGGGATAGATAGTTGCCTGTGCAATTTTCGATGCCATTTGTTGGCGGCTTTCGGTGTAGTCGGCGAGGCGGTCTAACACTACATCCAAATGTCCGGATGATTCACCTGCGGCAACGGTAGCACGAAATAATTGTGGAAATATTTTTGGAAAATCGGCTAAGCCTGCCGCGAGTGTGTGGCCTTCTAAAATTTTAGCGCGTAGTGCAAACACCATGCCCTGAATGCGCGGCTTTTCAGTTTGTTTACCCACCGCAGAAAGTGCTTCGTCTAAGGGAATAGCAGCACGCACTAATGTGGCTAACTGGCGGGTGAATAAAGCTAAGTCGGTGGCGCTAATACTGCGCCGTGAAATCTGTGTGGGTTTATTGTCTTGTTGTTTTTTGTCTTGATTGGCCGCGGTGTCAATTTGTAATGGCATCATGCCTTTGTCGCGTAACATTTGGCGCACCTGGCGTTGCGTGTCACCTTCAATGATGCCTTTTTTTTCTCGACCTTTTTCGTCGAGTGCGATGTATTCGAATGCTGCCATTTTATTTTTTTATTTCAGTTTTTTATGAAAGCGTTTAATCTTCGCGGGAAACACGCAGCACCTCTTCCAGCGAAGTGGTGCCCTGTAAAACTAAGCGCTTACCATCGGTGCGTAAACTGCGGGTAAATGTGCGTGCATATTTTTCCATGGTTTGTTCGGCTTTACCATCGTGAATCATTTGTTGTAAAGTATCATCGATGGGAATGAGTTCGTACACACCGGTACGCCCAGTAAAACCTAAGTGGTTACATTCTTCGCAGCCCTTGGGAGCATAAATTTGTGGCGCGTCTGAACTCTCTACACCCAACCATTCACATTCGTTTTTTGTGGCGGTGTGTGCTTCTCTGCAATTCGGGCAAAGCTGGCGCACTAAACGTTGCGCCAAAACACCAATCAAACTGGAGGCTAATAAAAACGGCTCAACGCCCATGTCGCGTAAACGAGTTACCGCACCAATGGCGGTGTTAGTGTGTAACGTAGATAAAACCAGGTGGCCGGTTAAACTGGCTTGCACCGCAATTGATGCGGTTTCCAAATCGCGTATCTCACCAATCATTACTACGTCCGGATCTTGACGTAAGATTGCACGTAAACCTTTTGCAAATGACATTTCTACTTTGTTATTAACCTGGGTTTGGCCGATGCCGTCTAAATAATATTCTATCGGATCTTCAACGGTTAAAATATTTCGGCTCTTGTCATTTAATCGAGTGAGTCCGGCGTAAAGCGTCGTTGTTTTTCCTGATCCGGTGGGGCCGGTAACTAAAATAATGCCGTGGGGATGATGCAGTAAATCATTTAAACGTTCGCTGTCCTGTTTGGACATACCCAAGTGCTGTACGTCTAAACGCCCTGCCTGTTTATCTAATAAACGTAGTACGATGCGCTCGCCATGACCGGAAGGTAAAGTGGATACCCGCACATCAACCGAACGTCCCGCAACTTTTAGTGAGATGCGGCCATCTTGCGGAATACGTTTTTCTGCAATGTCGAGTTTCGACATAACTTTTATTCGTGAAATAACCAGGGGCGCAATATTTTTTGGTGGTTGTAATATTTCGCGTAACACGCCGTCAACACGAAATCGAACTCGCATGCGATTTTCAAAGGCTTCAATGTGAATATCCGAGGCGCTTATTTTTATGGCTTCGGTTAATACGGCGTTAATTAATTTAATAATCGGTGCGTCATCTTCGGCTTCGAGTAAGTCTTCCGGCTCGATGGTTTCAGCGAGTTGGTCCAGATCTAGCTCGTCGCTTACGCCTTCCATTACCGCCATCGCCTGATCGGAATTTTGTTCGTAGGCAAGAGCTAATTTTGTATCGAATTGCTCATCACTGATACTGGAAAGTTTAATACGACGTCCCACAATTCGGCGCACTTCAGCTATCGCCTGGGGGTTTATTTTTCCGCGATAAAATAATTGTGCTTTGTCGTTATCAATGTCGCCGAGCATAACCCCGTGACGTTTTGCAAAAGCATAGGAAACGCATTGGGCGTCTAATTTAATTTTTGTGGGTATAGTGTCGTCCTGATTCTCGATAAAATTATCGAAGGGATGATCTATTGAATCATACGAGGAAAGTTTATTAAAAGTCTTCGTCATCATCAAAGCCTTCGTCATCAAGTTTGGAATTTAATTGCTCTTTAATCTTTTCCTGTTTGCTGAGCGGCGATTCGAGTTTGTCGGCAGATGCATCGTCCGGAAGCGCTAAATCTTGCAATGGTGGTAATAAAGGATTACTTTCATCTTTTAATAAGCCAAAGCCATTAACCCCTGCATCAATTTGTTGGGCCCGTAAATAATTATATTTTCGATTAGTGTGATAAGCCGCGGCACCCGCATCACGTAAAATGCTAGGGCGCATAAATACCATTAAGTTTTGTTTTTCTTTAGAGGTGCTATGTGAGCGGAATAACCAGCCTAATAACGGGATATCGCCTAGGAGGGGAACTTTGGATACATTGTCGCGTAACTGGTCATCGATTAAGCCACCGAGGACTAAAATTTCCCCGTCTTCAACTAAAACCGATGTGGTGATTTGGCGCTTGTTAGTCACCAGTCCGCCATTGGCAGCAGCAGCTGAGGATACGTTGGAAACTTCCTGATCTATTTCGAGTTTTATAGTGTTGCCATCATTTATTTGTGGAGTTACTTTTAAAGTGATTCCCACATCTTGACGTTCAATGGTTTGAAACGGATTGGATGCACCACTGCCGGGGGTAGTAAATGAGCCGGTTAGAAAAGGTACGTTCTGGGCAACTACAATGGTGGCTTCCTGATTGTCGAGAGTGACAATACTGGGTGTTGATAAAATGTTGGTGGCGGCATCAGATGACAGTGCCTTGAGCAAAAATGCAAAGCGGGTGTTGCCATTATTTCCCCCTCCGCCAATGTTAATGCCATTACTAATCGCGCTACCAATTGTTGTAATATCACCACTTAATAAACCGACAATGCCAGCGGCATCGCCAAAGTTGCCAACGCCAATCGGTGTTGTCGAGCTGGTGCTGTCTTCGGCTGGGCCGATGGCAAATTGTGATGAAAATTCTTTGCCGGTGTTATTAGAAATTTCGGCGATAATGGATTCAACTAAAACTTGCGCACGGCGAATATCCAGCTGGCGAATAATTGATTTCATGCGGCGCACCACGTCCGGGCCGGCGGTAATAATTAAAGCATTAGTGGATTCGTCGGCCTGAATATCAAAACTGTTTTGCTTAGATAGGGCGCCGATCTTGGGGCCTTTTTTCTTGCTCTTTTGCTGATTTTTTTCAACCCCATTCAAAATGCCCACCAGATCTTTAGCCTTCGCATATTTTAAATAAATAACGTGGGTATTGCCGGTGGAATTTTCGAGAGGGGTATCAAGATGTGCAATGGTTGCGCGAATTTTTAAGCGGCTGGCGCGCTCGCCACTCATTAAAATACTGTTGGTGCGATCATCGGACGCCAGCGTAATTTTTTTAGTTGCCGCCTTTGCGCCTGCACCGCCACTCGCTTGTAGTGAATTAAGTATTCGCACCAACTCAGAAGCCGATGCATGTTTTAACGGAATGATTTCTAGCTCATCACTTTCTGGGCGATCAATGTGTCGAATAATCTTTACCAGGCGTTTTATATTGGCCGCATGATCGGTAACGATTAAGGTGTTGGTTGGGTTGTAAGCGGCAAGGTGGCCTTGCTGTGGAACTAATGGGCGCAAAATTGGCACTAGCTGTGCGGCGGGTACGTGATCGAGTGTAATGACTTTAGTAATCAGTTCATCACCAAAATTTTTGGAACCTCGTACTACCGGTAAAGGGCCTTGTTTAGCATTCACTTCGGGCACAATTTTTATAATATTACCCACGGGTACGGCCGCATAACCGTGCACTTGCAAAATCGATAAAAACACTTCGTAAACTTCATTTTCTGACATGGGGTTGGATGACACCACGGTAACCTTAGCTTTTACGCGAGGATCAACCACAAAGTTTTTACCGGTAAACTTAGACACGGTGCTGATGAGCGCGCGAATATCGGCTTGTTTTAAATTAAGGGTAATTTGGTTTTCGGCGGCCAATGCTTTTTGTGTAAAGCCTAAGCCTGAGATGAGAGCGCCGCCGCTAACGAGGCTGGCAATTAAAAAGCTACGCGATAGAGCCGATGTAATGGTTTTAATGAGTGTGTTCTTCAAGCCCTGAAATTTCAAAATAATGGTCTCTGTTAAGGTACATCAAAATGTAATGGCATTTCCGAGCCATTACGTAATACGGTTAAGTCTATTGATTTGGCTCTTTGCAACGAGCGCAATGCTTTTAGCCCTTTAGCGGGATTGTTCAGTTTAACCCCATTGATGGCGACAATCACATCGTTGGGTTCAAGCCCCACTGCATCAAATAGTGATCGATCACCCTGAGGTTGTAATCGATAACCCTGCACAGCACCGTTACGTTTAACCGGTACAGGTATTGCGTATTTACCGAATGAAGTTGGGTTTTTAAGTATTTTTTTACGAATATCGGATAGTACTGCCCCCGGGCTAGACGCGGCGACAGGATTATTTCTTTTGGGGGTTGATTTAGTTAAGTTGGCGTTATTATCTTTGGGCATACGCAGGGTTTCGAGTTTGCCGCCGCGCTCCAAAATAACCCGATCTGCGTAAATTTCTTTTATAGTGGCGCTGGATACTTTGTCACCCAGTGCATAATTATCTTCTTTGCCGTTTTTACCCATTGAAATAATCGCACTGCCGTATTCCATTGGGTTAGTCGCAAGCACGCCTTTTAAAATCAAATTCAAGCGTGTTTCCGGGGCATCGGCCTTAACCGTTTTGCTGGTGCTTTGCTGAAAAGTGCCAAATAAATGCGCATCGGCAATTTCGCTGTAATTGTTCACGGGTTTTTTAGCCAGGTCTTTATTCGAATAATTCTTGGGTGCAGATTGCTGGGTGTCGCTGGGTACTAAAGACCAGGTAATTTGAGACAGGGTATAACTACAGGCAATAATCAAAAGGATATTAAAAATAGGCGGCAATACCTGATTTAGCTTTGTTAAATTAACAGAGCCCAGCTTAAACGACTTTGGTAGCTTTTGTGCCAGTGTATTCATAAGTGTTGCATTATAGGGAATTGCGTTTGCGGTTCCAAATGGTGGTGTTTAATTAATGGCGGTTAAAAGCGCTTATGTCTATTATGTCTCGAAAAAAAGAAATTATGGCTGTTTAATTATCATTTTTTATCACGTCAAGCCGCTAAAAAGCAATTTAAGGCTAAAGCAAAACGGGGCTATGTGACAGACAAGTGCCACATAGCCCCGTTTAACCAAGCTTTAAGGGAGATTAAACCATATCTTTTAAGCCTTTCAGCGGTAGCACTTTAACCACCTTACGTGCAGGCTTAGCTTTAAACATCATCTCTTCGCCAGTGAAAGGGTTGGTACCCTTGCGTGCTTTAGTGGCAGGCTTTTTGACGACTTTGATTTTTAACAGACCAGGGTAGTTGAAAAAGCCAGGGCCGCGTGGTTTGATGTTTTTCTCAATCAAACCAGACAGGCTATCCAGTACCGCAGTGACTTCTTTACGGCTGAGTTCTGTTTCAGCAGAAATGTGATTCAGAATCTCACTTTTGGTTGGTGGCTTTTTAACAGCAGATGCTGCTACTTTTTTCTTGGCTACTTTTTTCTTTGCAGCTTTCTTTTTAACCGCCATACTAGGACGCTCCTAAAGTTATTTGTTTTTATCAGTTGGATGAATAATCAATAAGAATTATTCACTAGCTGGATTGTTAGTGCTTTTGCACTGTAATACAAGGGTTTTATTAAAAAAGTTTAATAAAAATGCATGAATTCACTTATATAACAGCATTTACGCTCGGATTAATGGGGGGGGTGCATTGCGTTGGCATGTGCGGCGGCATTGTTGGCGCCTTAAGTTTTGCGAGTGCTAGCGCGAAAGTTGGCGATAAAGTAAGCAACAAAACCAGTAAAAATTCAACATTACTGAGTTTGTTATTAGCCTATAACGCCGGTCGATTATTAAGTTATAGCATCGCTGGTGGTTTAATGGGCGGGTTGGGTTGGTTGGTGAGTGTTTGGGCTGATATACAAATGCTACAGATTTTACTGCAACTGATTGCAGGCGTGTTTATGTTAATGATGGGGCTGTATATTTCAGGCTGGTGGACGGGCTTAGTTAAGATTGAAAAAGCCGGGGCCGTTGTATGGGAAAAAATTCAGCCGCTGGCGCAAAAACTCTTACCCGTAAATACGCCAATGCAAGCTGTGTCGTTGGGTTTGCTATGGGGCTGGCTACCCTGCGGGTTGGTTTACAGCGTTTTAGTGTGGTCGGTTGCAGCGGGCAGCTTTCAGCAAGGAGCGTTGTTGATGTTGAGTTTTGGTTTGGGCACTTTGCCCAATTTATTAGCAATGGGGTTGTTTGCTAATCAGCTAAAACAGTTTGTGCAAAAACAGGTGGTGAGAAATTTAGCGGGAGGGTTGGTGATATTGTTTGGTTTGTGGAGTTTGTTTTTGTCGGTTCGAGTGTTGATTTTAAATTAAACGTGTTAACGGAAAAAGACAATGCAAATAACCGCGAAGGGCTGCAAAAAGTAATATATCAAATATAAAGGGTTCATTCGCTGCTATTTGCATTTTTAGCGTTGTCTTTTTCTTTTACAACTAAAGGAATATCTTCTCGCGACTGTTTTTGCTACTAATTAATTCAAGCTGCTTCGTCAAAAAATTTATTAAATGCTAATACCAAGCACCGATGCAAAAATATAACGTATGGAGTATTGCACAAACATCAAAGTAATTATTGCAAAAATGGGTGAAATATCCATGCCACTAATGGGCGGTATCATTTTTCTAAAATGTTTTAAAATCGGGTGGGTCAGGCTATTTAATAAACTTACCGCCGGGTTATACGGGTCGGGGTTTATCCAGCTTAAAATTGCCTGAATAATAATTGAGTATAAAAAAATACTGATAATAAGAACAATTGTTTGGCCAAATGCCAGTATGCCGATGGCGAGTGGATCAATGCTTTGATAAACCAGCATGGATTTGATTGCGAGCACTAAAAATGCCAGTAATAATGTGGCCGCATCGATGCCGCCAAATCCGGGAATGATTTTACGCAGCGGTAACACCGGCGGGTTGGTGATTTTGACAATAAATTGTGACACGGGGTTGTAGAAGTCGGCACGCACCCATTGTAACAATACGCGAATAAGCAGTGCGGTGGCGTACAGCTGAAATAGAATATCTATCAAAAATACAAAGGGATTCATGTTTATTCGTTTCCTAATTCGTCAGCCAGTTCAATGGCGCGGTGGTGGGCGGCACCGAGGGCCTGCTCAATTATGTCTCTAAAATGATTGTTTTCAAATGAGGCTATCGCCGCAGCGGTAGTGCCACCTTTGGAAGTGACATTGGTGCGTAGTGTAGCGGGTGAGTCTGCGCTTTCGAGTGCCATGCGTGCTGCACCCAAAGCGGTTTGCTTGGCTAGCATGCCGGCGGTGTTTTCATCCAGTCCCAGCTGTTTACCGGCGGACTGCATGGCTTCTAAAAATAAAAAGAAATAGGCGGGCCCCGAGCCGGATACGGCGGTCACTGCATCGAGCTGGGCTTCGTCATCTACCCACAGGGTAATGCCCGCAGCGCTTAAAATTTGATCGGCGACTTGTTTTTGTTCGGTGCTAGTGGCTGTATTTGCAAATAACCCCGTGGCACCTGCCTGAATTAATGCGGGAGTGTTTGGCATGCAGCGTACAATGGGTAAACTGCCGCCGAGCCAACGATCGATATCGGTTGAACGAAGCCCTGCAGCAATTGAAATAATTAAAGGTTTGTTAGTTTGTGCGACATCTTTAATGCCCTCACAAACGGTTTTTAATATTTGTGGCTTTACGGCTAATACCAGGACATCTGCACTTTTAATGGCAATGATATGATCGCCCTGAATATTATTACTCTGGATATTAACAGAATATTGCTGTTTTAATTGTTCGAGTTTTTGTTGGTCCGGGTCGGTAACCGTAATTTTGTGCGCGGGGTACTGGTTGTTAATTAAGCCGCTAATTAAACTGCTGGCCATATTACCGCCGCCAATAAAGCAAATGTGCTGGGTCATATTTTTCTTTTTTAATGGGTTAGTTATATTTTTGCCTCTTGTAACTCAGTACTTTGTGGTTTTGCACTTTGTAACCAAGGGGCATTCCTAATGCTTAAAAAATTGTAGGTTTTCAACGTGAATTATAGCGCACTCGGCTTTCGCGCACCAAAAATTGCGGTGCCAATTCTAACAATGGTGCTGCCTTCAGCAATCGCTGCCTGCATATCCCCACTCATGCCCATCGATAAAGTGTCCAGCTGTGGATATTTTGTTTGTAATGGTTTAAGCAGCTTGTGCATTTTAGCAAAGGTTGTGCGCTGTTCTGTTAAATGCGTTGCGGGTGCGGGAATGGCCATTAAGCCACGTAGTTTCAAGTTGGGCAGCAAAATAATTTCATCAACGCCGGCACCAATGTCTAGCGCATTAAAACCCGATTTTGATGATTCATTGCTAATGTTAACCTGCAGGCAAATATTGAGCGGGGCTAAAGTGGATGGGCGCTGTTGGCTTAATCGTCGCGCAATTTTTAATCGATCGACGCTATGTACCCAGGCAAAATTCTCTGCTAGCTCGCGGGTTTTATTGGATTGAATGGCACCGATGAAATGCCATTCAATTGGCAAGTCGTCCAAATCGCTAATTTTTTGTAGAGCTTCCTGTAAATAGTTTTCGCCAAAACAGCTCTGTCCCGCATTAAAAGCGGTGCGTATTTTTTCGGCAGATTGGGTTTTACTTACGGCTAATAATCGCACCGTTTGTGGCTGGCGGTGGTATTTATCACAAAATTCTAAAATATTCTGCTGGATTTGGGCGAGATTATTTGCAATATTGCTTGAGGATAAAGACGGCATTGATTGAAGCCTGTTAATTTATTGACTATAAAATAGAATACAATTGCAGTTTGCCTAATGGCTTTACAGGATAATTTACCTGAGTCGTTTAATGCGGGCAAGCAACTATAGCTAACAAAATTCAGCGATTAATTTGAAAATAAAAATAAGTCAGAATTTCGCAGTCTATCCCATGTGCGAAATTTTAAAGGGGGAAGTAAATGGATATAGCACAACTACTGGCATTTGGTGTAAAAAGCGGCGCTTCAGATCTGCACCTGTCAGCCGGTTTACCGCCGATGATTCGGGTGGATGGAGACGTGCGACGTATTAATATCGATGCCATGCCCCATGAAGAAATTCATGCGATGGTGTACGACATCATGAACGACAAGCAGCGCAAAACCTTTGAAGAGTACTGGGAGGTAGATTTTTCGTTTGAAATTCCCGGATTGGCGCGTTTTCGTGTAAATGCCTTTAATCACAACCGGGGTGCCGGCGCGGTGTTTAGAACTATTCCGTCAAAAATTTTAACTCTGGAAGAATTGGGCGCACCTAAAATATTTGAAAAAATTGCTAATACTCCGCGAGGCATTGTGTTGGTAACCGGGCCTACCGGTTCGGGTAAATCCACCACACTGGCGGCGATGGTGAATCATGTTAATGATAATGATTATGGTCATATCTTGACTATTGAGGACCCGATTGAATTTGTACACGAAAGTAAAAAATGCTTAATGAACCAACGCGAAGTGCACCGTGACACCATGGGGTTTAGTGAAGCCCTGCGCTCCGCTTTGCGTGAAGACCCAGACGTGATTTTGGTGGGTGAAATGCGTGATCTTGAGACGATTCGCCTGGCATTGTCCGCGGCGGAAACCGGTCACTTGGTGTTTGGTACTTTGCACACCAGCTCCGCTGCAAAAACCGTCGACCGTATTGTTGATGTATTTCCGGCGGCAGAAAAAGATATGGTGCGGGCGATGTTATCGGAATCGTTACGAGCCGTTATCGCACAAACACTGCTAAAGAAAATTGGTGGTGGTCGAGTTGCGGCACATGAAATTATGATAGGCACACCGGCGATTCGTAACCTTATTCGTGAAAATAAAATTGCACAAATGTATTCCGCTATACAAACCGGGCAAGGTATGGGCATGCAGACCCTAGACCAAAATCTAAAGGAGCTGGTGGAACGTGGTACTATCACGAAAGAAGATGCGCGAGCAAAAGCGGTTAATAAAGATGCAATGTAAAAATAATTAACCGTTAGTTTTTTAAAGCCACTAAAATATAACGTTAAAATTTTAAAAATATAATTAACCGGAGCTCGGCAATGGATAGAGATAAGGCCATCCGATACATGCACGATTTATTACGCATGTTGGTGCAAAAAGACGGATCGGATTTATTTATTACAGTAGGGGCCGCGCCGTCTATGAAATTAGATGGTCGAATGACGCCGTTATCAAATCAGGCGCTATCACCCGCGCACACGCAAACATTAGTGCGCTCAATTATGAACGATAAGCAACTTGGAGCCTTTGAGGCCGAGCAGGAAGTTAACTTTGCGATTAGTTTGCCGGGTGTGTCTCGCTTTCGTGTTAATGCATTCACGCAACGTGGCTCAATGGGCATGGTGTTGCGGGTAATTAAAGCCGATATTCCTAGCTTTGAAGATTTAAGCTTACCGGTAGTGCTGCAAGATATTGCAATGACTAAGCGTGGCCTGGTTATTTTTGTGGGTGCAACCGGTTCAGGTAAATCCAGTTCATTAGCGGCGATGATTGGTTATCGAAATGAAAATTCATTTGGTCATATTATTACTATTGAAGATCCGATTGAATTTGTGCATCAACATAGAAATTGTATTGTGACCCAACGTGAAGTGGGCGTGGATACGGAAAATTATGATATCGCATTAAAAAACACATTACGCCAGGCGCCCGATGTTATTTTAATCGGAGAGGTGCGAGACCGCGAAACCATGGAATATGCGATTGCATTTGCTGAAACCGGTCACCTTTGTTTAAGCACATTGCACGCAAACAGCACCAATCAGGCGTTAGATAGAATAATCAACTTCTTCCCCGAAGAGCGCCGTCCGCAATTATTAATGGATTTGAGTTTAAATTTAAAATCATTAGTTTCGCAGCGTCTTATCCCATTAAAAGGTGGCGAAGGTCGAGTACCGGCAGTCGAAATTATGCTGAACACGCCGCTTATGTCAGATTTGATTTTCAAAGGCAATGTGCATGAAATGAAAGAGCTGATGGCTAAGTCAAATGAATACGGCATGATTACGTTTGACCAGGCCTTGTTTGAATTATATGAAGAAGGTTATGTAACCTATGAAGATGCACTGCGAAATGCAGACTCAATTAACGACTTAAGATTGCGCATTAAACTCAAAGGTAAAGACGCCAAAAACACCGACTTAATGGAAGAAGTGTCAGGACTTAAAATGGAAGAAGATGAAAAAGCCGACAAACATCGTATACGTTAAAATCGGCTATTTTTTATAACCAATAAAGTTGAATTAAATTGAATTTACAACCCTATTTAAAACTCATGGCCGAACGCGGTGGCTCGGATATTTTCTTTACTACGGGCGCACCGGTGAGCATGAATATAGAAGGTAAAATGCACCCTATTGGTAAAACGCCATTAGAGCCAGGCATGACAAAAGAAATTGCCTACAGCGTAATGGATGAAAACCAGAAAATGGGTTTTGAAGCGACGTTGGAAATGAATATGGGTATGTCGTTAAAAGATATCGGGCGTTTTCGGGTCAATATTTATACGCAACGTGGTGAAGTGTCGATGGTGATTCGATATATAAAATCGGATGTGCCATCACTGGATCAATTAAATTTACCCGGAAAGTTAAAAGATTTAGTTTGTTTGCGTAAAGGTTTGATTTTAGTAGTAGGCGCAACCGGTTCGGGTAAATCAACAACATTGGCTTCGATGATTAATTATCGAAGCGTGAATATGCCGGGACATATTTTAACGATTGAAGACCCCATCGAATATATGTTTGACCATCAAAAATCTATTGTGGGTCAGCGCGAAGTTGGGCTGGATACTTTATCTTATGAAAATGCATTAAGAGAAGCGATGCGTGAAGCCCCCGACGTGATTATGATTGGTGAGGTGCGCGACCGTGAAACTATGGAAGCGGCAATTCAATATGCGGATACCGGCCACCTATGTTTAACTACCTTGCACTCAGTAAATGCTAACCAGACACTCGATAGAATTTTAAGTTTTTTTCCGCCGGATTCGCGTAATCAAATTTTAATGGATCTGGCGCTTAACCTGCAAGCTATTGTTTCTCAGCGACTGGTTATCGGCTTGGATGGCAAACGCATCGCGGCAATTGAAATTTTAATTAATTCTCCTTACATTTCAGAGTTAATTCGTCGCGGCGATTTCCATGAAATAAAAGAGATTATGGAAAAAGGCGAAGCCGATGGAATGCAAACTTTCGATCAATCCTTGTACCAGTTATTTACCGACGGAAAAATTGATATTAAAACTGCATTGTCTTATGCAGATTCGCGCAGTAATCTGGAGTGGAAAATTAACTTTGGTGGCGGCGTAAAAGAAATGGCTCAGGAAAGAGAAAATGAAACTTTACAATTTTCAACCGATCCGGATGATTTGCCTGAAGTGAAGTGATTGTAATAGATAAATAAGCCCCTCTTTTCAAAGAGGGGCAGTTAGATAAATAATATACTTAGGTAGCGAGCCCATCATGCTTTTTACAGCATAAGTTAAACGTTGTTTAGCCGCTTCGCGCATCTACTAATAATATAATAAGTGCGGCTTTTGGTGCAGCGGCTAATGTTTTAAATGATTTATCCGGGTTTTCCTTGTATTAAATATTTGCCATGTTTATACCTAGTGTATCGCCCACTAGTACGTCTGGATTTTCAGATGATTCAGACATGTTTTTACCGCGCAATTCATGTCGATTAGCAATATAAAGGGCGCCTGCATATTCGAGTCGTAGCAGCTTTGCCATTGTTAGCTCCTACTTGATTACGGAGTTAGAGAGTAATATGCACAGAATCATAAATCAAAGACCTGACCCCCTTATATGTGACCCCCTTATATGCTGTATGTGTTTGCTGTAAGCAGCTTGCTTAACAGTTCATATGACAGATGAAGTAATCGATTTTGTTTTTAGTTAATTAGTTAACTGAAAAAGTCGACTAATGGTTATTGACTCGAGAGCGGCTCATATGTGTTATGTTATTTTGATTTACTCGCCTAGTGAAGAAACTGGATAAAATATTTTATTACTTAAATTGTAATTATTCTTGTCACTGATTGGGTCAAAATGTATCACCATAGTATTTTCATTTATAAGTAGTGGGTTTTTCCCAATGACGTGAAGTTTAGCATTATAGGATGATTTTGTTATATGTAACGTGATATTACTTTCACTACATGACCACATTCCTTTAGTTATGTATGTCTCTTTTTTATCATAAGCGGTTGGCTCCCAAACGTCATGCTTTAAAATGTATTTATTGTCTTCAAATAATTTTAGATAAGTCATGCTCTCACTCCCTCCGCTTGTGGAATAACTGCCCTTAATATTATTACAATTACTACATGCTGTTGTTGATACCAGTAGTAATATTGGAATTATAATATAAATATTCATACGCTTTCCAAATTAGAATTTTTTTATATAAAGTTTAGAGTTATTTAACGAATGCTTCCCACCTAAACCATTGCCTATACCAATTTGAAAGTGCCAATGATCTTTATTTGTTCCTCTAAAGTCTTCGTATGCTCCATGAGTAAAGCCTGCTTTCTTAGCAGCAGTTAATGCTTCAATGTGAGTAAGTTTATTAAATTTCATACCGGCGACATCAATAGCTAGGTTTTTTCCATGAAAGCTACCTTTACTATGCCCTTTAGGTTCAGCGCCACCAGTAATAATTACAGCTTTCAAACCGCACTCATCTACAAAATTAACAAGAGCGGAAAGAGTCGCTCCTGTAGGCATCAAAGTGTCAGTGCCATTTAACTGTTTTATAGGCAGGATAGTCCTCATTGGTCGTTATATTTTTTAGCTTAACTTCTTTAGTTGGTTTAGGCATTTTTAAAACATCCTTATGAAAAATAGTTAAGTAAACATGATGATTTTATTTTTTAAAACATAACACTCAGTTAACCTGACCCTATTATACTCTGACCCTATTATACTACCCATTGCTACTCTGGATCATTCATAATCGCGGCGGCGCCCATCCACATATAAGATTTGTAACTTTTGAAATTGGCTTTCGGGTCAATGTCGGTTTCAAGTTGGGTATTGGTATTCGAAAATGAACTCATAGTTAAGCAAGTGTTAACGCTAAATAGTAACGTGAGTGCTAGAGCGGTAATAATTTTTAATATTTAAAAGAGACATAAACCTGCGCACCATTATGCGCCCAATTAAGTGTCGTGTTGGTTAACAGCCGACCCGCATTAACTTTTAAATCAAAGTAATTAATGGAAAGCCCGGCTCCCCAGTTATCATTAAAGTAGTATTCAGTACCAAGTTCCATACTGGATATTTTTCCATCGATATCGTTAACTTGAACGCTTAAATAGCGAATAGCCGCATGTGCGCGCCATCTGTGCGTGATTTCATAGATGGCTGATAAGCCAATTAAAGGCATAGGAGCTTGAAGTTTTTGGTTGGAAAAATAGTCATTTACAAAAGAGGGGGTATCTGCGTTTTCAGATTGAATTTGCCCCGAGGCTTCAATGGTGGTGCTATTAAGCAGCCAGTAAATTCCTGCAGAAATACCCAGTTCTAATTCAGGTGATTTATGAAAACTGTAAATATAGCTAAAATCGAGAATGTCTGTTCGAGTTTTCGTGGAAACCTCGGCGCCAGCACGAATGGTTGTATCTTCTATTATGATGTCTTGCGTACTGATGTTTTGCGCTGAGCGAGATAACGGTGTGTAGGTCATGCGTATGCGATGTAAGTTGCCGACTCGATACCAGGCGTTTACCCATAGTGTGCTGATCCGGTTGTCATAACCAAAATCATCTTCAAGGTCAATTTTGTTTGTCGGTTTATTATTTGAATTAATGCTTAATCCAGTATCGTAAATCTCAAGGTTAGTGCCAATAGCAAGGTGATACATCTCATTAATATCAGCGATACCAAGATCAGAATAAAACAGCCCGGATAAGAGCGTAACGTGTTTTGTTAGTCTATAAAGTTTATGCTTAAAATGCATAAGCTAATCCAAGGCTAAAGCCGTTGTAGTTAATGTTAAATACGTTGTTAGCGGTGGTTTTTCCGTTGAATAAGTTTTGTTGTTGCAGGTTTTTAAGTTCGAGCTGAAATGATACTTTTTCGGTAAAAGAATGCGACCACCCTAAAGCCAGTAATATGCCGTTGCCATCAGTGCTATCCGAGCTGCTGCCCGAGGGTAGGCCCGGCTCAAAATACTCTTCTACGGTGATATCTGTTTTATAAAAAAGTATACCGGCACGCGCATAAATCTTATTGCGTTTTGAAAATAAATATTCGGGACGCAGGCCAAGGGTAAAGCCACGGGTTTCGATGCTGGCTTGATAGGTGCCAACGATATCGGTTTTAGTGTTGTCTGAAATTTTTTCGCTAAGATACAAGCCGCTGGTAATTGCAAGCCAGGGTAGTGCGTAGTAATTGATATTTACGCTGAGTATTTTACCGGTGTGAAAATTGTCTGTGCCGCCTGCATCAGGAATGGTGTAAAATATATTGGCATCGACCAATATATTTTCTGCATAAGAAAAGTGCGGAAAAACTAAGCAGCAAAAGGTAATAATAATTTTAAAAGGTCTGGTCATTAATAAAGCCGAAATTAGTTAGGGTTATAAAACAAAGTGATGTCGGCGCTGCGGCTGCCGTAGATACGCCCGTTAGTATCTGCTGAATCGAAGGCGCCATCGCGTTGGCGAAAGAGAAAGAGCTGGATTTTGCAATTACTGCTAATCGGGTTAACTAATTCAATAGCATCGAAGAAACCATCACCGATATCTTCTTCTTTTAATTTCTCCAATAGCTCTTGTAATACTGCGCGCGACTCCCCGAGTAAAAAGCTAAAAGGCGGGTTATTTTCATCGTTAATGTCGTAAATAAACTGATTTAAACCGATGTTTTCAGCGCCGTTGTCCGTATCATCTTGCAGCGCCGCTTCGGTGGCGTAGGTGTAAGTGCTGCTGCCATCGGTGCAGCTTACCGCCGAGCGCACTTTCATAATGTCGCCGGCGCTTTCGGGAGCCCAGCTGAGGTTTAAGCTGTCATTAATGCTATTAAAATCGGTGTTGTCGGCGAGCAAGTTAAGTAAAGCAGGTGGCAATGTAATGCTGGCAGATGCGCCAACCAGTTCTCCCGGACCGGGGTCTATAAGTAGTAAATCAGCAGGGTACCAACGATTTTGGCGAGCGGCTATTGGCTCGTGTACTATTAAAAAATCAATTTGGTCGAAGTTTGCTGCATTGGGGAGGCTTGCGGCATAGCTGCCATTATAAACGCCATTGTCGAGTAGCAGGATGCTGTCTTCGCTGGTGCTGGCCTGCACCACATCGCCGCCAACCAAACTCACCGGCGTGCCATCATCAAATAATGCAATGGCCACTTCCACGCTAGGAATATTCGTATGTTGGTTGGCTGCCACTACAGCAAAGCGTCCTTCGGGTGGAATATCAGGGAGGTTGTTATTAAATTCGATATCGCATGCACTTATTAATAGTGATAGCAACAATATAACAAGGGTGTTAGTGGCTGGATAATAGAGCATAGTTTTATATAGCGATAGTTTAATAAGTTATTGTTAAGAGTGCCTAATCTATGACTTGATTTAATATACCAGACTTTTGGTTTAATGATTTAATTTAGGAAAAATACCAGAAGGTTACCAGTATTGCCGCCACAAAACCGGCAAAGTCGGCGATTAAACCCGCCTGTACTGCATAGGATGTATTGTTGATTTTAATCGCGCCAAAATAAACCGCCAGCACATAAAGTGTGGTTTCGGTGGCGCCAAACATTACCGCAGCGATTTTAACAATAATGGACTCTTCCCCGTGGGTATTAATAAGCTCAGCCAGCACCCCAATCGAGCCACTGCCAGTGAGGGGGCGAATAATGCCCATCGAAATGACTTCGGCGGGAAAGCCTAAAAAATTCGCCAGCGGTGACAGCAAAACCAGTAAAAATTCGAGGGCACCACTGGCGCGAAAAATTGCAATTGCAAATAACATCGCGACTAAATAAGGGATAATATTTATTGCAATGCCAAAGCCGTCTTTCGCACCGGCAATAAATTCTTCATAAACTGCAACGCGTTTAATGAGCCCGTAACATATTATAAATAAAATGATTAGCGGTATGATTAAGTTACTGAGTTGTTGCATTAATTTTTACTCGAAAAATTTTTATGTTGGCTGCGCCGCGCATAAACTTTGGCCACAATCACCGCCGTAATTGTTGAACAGCTGGTAGCCAAGATTATTGGCACCAATAAATCGGCAACCTGTGTGCCCATCAAAGCAATTAAGGTTACCGGTGGCAGCAGTTGTACGCTGGAGGTGTTGAGCGCGAGAAACATGCACATTTCATCGCTGGCTTTATTTTTATCGGGGTTAAGCTGCTGTAATTGTTGCATGGCTTTAATGCCCAATGGCGTGGCGGCATTACCCAGCCCTAAAACATTTGCCGCCATATTTAAACTAATACTGCCAAAGGCGGGATGATTTTTGGGGATATTAGGAAATAACCAATGCAATAGTGGTTGAACCACTTTAACCATTTGCTTTATTAGCCCGCTTTTTTCGGCAATTTGCATTAAGCCCAACCAAAGAGCAATGATGCCAACCAAGCCAAGGGCAAGCTTAACCGCAAACTCGGCCATATCAAATGCGGCTTGAGTTAGCACGCGCAGTTTTTGCCAGTGTAGTTCAGGGAGTAAAAGGCTGAGTTGTTGGTCTGTTTTTGAGACTATACTTGCCTGTAGGCGATTTTTGTTACCATTGAGTTCGGCCAGTTTTATAAAATTTTCAGGACTTTGTCTATCAAGATTAATTATAATGCGCTGTTCGTTTTCAATGCGGGCATTAAGTTTGTGCTGGTTAACCAAGAGAATGATTTGTGTTCTCGTATTTTGATTTATAATTGAGAAATCAAAAGTTTGGGCCACACCATTTTGGTGTGTGTTGTGAATTTCATCATTGATATCCTGAGCCAGTGCGAACACAATGCCAATAATGATTAAACCTGCCCAGATTTTATTTAACATAAAAAGAATTTAACATACAAAAATAATAAGGTAAGTAAAAAATGTTTAAACTGCTGTGGATTTTAACAGGAATTTTACTCGCAAATGCATCGTGGGCTGATCGTGAGCGTGATTGGCAAAAAGTCATTAATAAAGCGACTAATTCAATTGTCACCATTCGAGTGGATGCGGTAAGAGCATTTGATACCTCGCGTAATAGCTCGTCGCAGGCCACCGGTTTTGTGGTGGATGCAAAGCGCGGCATCATTTTAACTAATCGGCATGTGGTACAGCCGGGACCGGTTATTGCTGTTGGCTTATTTTCTAACCGCGAAGAAATAGAACTAAAACCGATTTATCGTGACCCGGTACACGACTTTGGCTTTTTTCAATATGATCCGTCAGAGCTAAAATTTATTAAGCCAAACGGTTTAAGTATTAAACCAAAAGATGCGGTGGTCGGCAGAGAAATCAGAGTGGTGGGAAATGATGCGGGCGAACAGCTTTCTATTTTGGCCGGCACGCTGGCAAGAATTGATCGACAGGCTCCATATTATGGGCGTGGACGATATAATGACTTTAATACTTTTTATTATCAGTCTGCGTCGGGGGTTTCCGGGGGGTCTTCCGGCTCACCGGTTTTAGATATTCATGGTAATGTTATTGCATTAAATGCCGGTGGTTCGGTGAAGGCCTCATCGAGTTTTTTTCTACCATTGGAACGCGTGAAACGGGCTTTAAAATTAATTCAAAAAAATCAGCCGATAAGTCGCGGTACATTACAAACCACTTTTGACTATAAGCCCTATGATGAAGTGCGCCGTTTAGGTTTGCGCCCAAAGATAGAGGCGAGTTTAAGAAAAGTGAATCATGGCATTGGTTTGTTGGTGGTTAGGCGAAGTTTGCCAGGCACGCAAGCGCACACATTATTAAAGCCCGGCGATATTATAATTAAAGGCGCCAAATTAAATGCAAGGTTAAATTGGTTGCGACGTTTTGACGAGTTAGAAAAATTGTTCGATGACAATGTAAATCAAAAAATAAAATTGTTAGTAGAGCGTTCTGGCTTGGCGGTAGAGGTGGTAATTAAAGTAGATGACTTACATGCGCTAACGCCGAATAAGTATTTAACCTTCGGGCAAGCTATTGTGCATAATTTATCTTACCAACAGGCGCGTCATTTAAACCGGCCAGTGGAAGGTGTATATGTTGCACAGTCGGGATATATTTTAGCGGCGGCGGGGGTGCCTCGCGGCGCGGTGATTCAGTCTATCGATAATAAACCAGTAAGAAATATTGACGATGTAGAATTAATTTTAAATCAACTTACTGATCGCCAGCAAGCTTCATTAAAATATATTACCTTTAGTGAAACTCAGCGTACGCAAGTTTCGATTATGCGAATGGATAGGCGCTGGTTTGCACTTAAAAAATGTTACCGTGATGATAAGCTGGGATTGTGGCCATGTGAAAATTTAGCTGAAAATAGAGCTAAAGAAATTATCGATCAAGCAGAGGTTAAATTTATTGAATATAAAGATGAGCGAGCTAATCGTTTATCGTCATCCATAGTTTCTGTGCAATTTGATATTCCTTATCATATTAATGGTGTTGAAGAAGCTAACTACACCGGCGCGGGTTTAATTATAAATAAGCGTGATGGTTTAGTGCTGGTTGATAGAAATACCGTGCCGATGAGTTTAGGTGATGTACGAATTGTTTTTGCCGGTGCATTAGATGTTCCGGGTGAAGTGGTGTTTATTCATCCACTGCATAATTTAGCGATTGTGAAATATAACCCCAAGTTACTGGGTGAAACACAAGTTAATGAAATTGAATTTAAAAATAAAAAATTAAGTGCAGGTGATAAGGTTTGGCTGATAGCATTAAAAAATGGTCAGGAACTTTTAATTGAAGAAACAAAAGTTTCTGCGTTAGAGTCGCTGGATTTTTCGATTCCTAAAATACCCACTTTTCGCGAATCGAATTTAGATGTGGTGAGTTTACATAACCCGTCACCCAGCAGAGGCGGTGTGTTAAGCGATGAAGATGGAAAAGTATTGGCGGTGTGGGCGAGTTTTGCTTATGGCAGTGGAGAAAAATTGAAACAATATGAATGGGGGGTGCCGGCGGATATAGTGATGGATTTATTGGAGCAATGGGACTGTTGTAAAAAATTCACCATTCGTTCACTAGAGGTTGAGCTGGCTGCTTTGTCAATCGCACAGTCGAGAAAATTGGGCTTATCCGATCATTGGATAAAAGAGTTTCAAACCTCAGATGCAAAACGTCAAGTGCTGGCCGTGTCGAGACGTGTGGGTGGCTCGGATGCAGAAAAATTATTACAGGAAGGGGATTTGATAATCGCGGTTGATGGAAAAATTGTGCGCAATTATCGTGATGTCGAAAAAGCTACCCAAAAAGAAAATGTTACACTGAGCATTAATCGTCTGGGTAAAGAATTAGAAATAGGCGTTAAAACAAAATTAATGGATGGCGTGGGTACGCAGAATTTTGTGCAGTGGGCAGGAGCATTAATTCAAACGCCACATCGCGAACTTTCATTACAGCGCGGCATTAAATCTCGAGGGGTTTATGTGAGTTATGCCTTTCATGGTAGCCCGGCTAATCGTAGTAATTTAAGCTCTTTACTTCGAATTGTAGAAATTAATGGTGAAGCGGTTGAAGATTTAAAGCAATTTAAGTTGCTAACAAAAAAATATAAAGATGATAAGTTTGTTCAATTAAAGGTTCTGGATTTAATTAATCGGGAGTCGGTTATTAGTTTGCGACAAAATAATTATTATTGGCCGGGTAGAGAAATTAGCCGAGATAATGGTCAATGGCGAAGCTGGTAAAACGTTGTTTTTTTAGATTACAATAAAGCATGAGCTTGTGCTGGCTAATAGTTGTTAAAAATGAATAAAGAAATTTAATAATTTAGAGTTGTTATTTTATGGTTAAGTTTTATCAAAAATTAAGCCCTTTTCAGCGGGTTATTATTGCACTTATTTTGGGTATTAGTTTTGGTGTTATTATAGGTGAGCCTGCGGGCAATCTAGAAATTTTAGGCAATGCCTATATTCGTTTGTTACAAATGACCGTCATTCCCTATGTACTGGTTTCGATTGCTGGCGGCTTGGGTAAGCTCGATAGTGATATGGCATCCACCATCGGTATTCGCGCTGTAAAAATTATTTTGTTGATGTGGTTTGCCGTTATGTTGACGCTGTTATTGTTGCCTTTCGCTTACCCAAACTGGGAAACGTCTGGCTTTTTCAGTACGAGTTTAGTTGCCGAGCCGGCTGAATTTAGTTTTTTAGATTTATATATTCCCGCTAATATTTTCGCCTCTTTAGCAAACACGATTATGCCTGCCGTTGTGTTGTTTTCATTAATGATGGGTATAGCGTTAATTAAAGTAAAAAACAAAGAAATATTTTTAAACTTATCTACTAATATTAGTGATAGTTTAATGGGTATGGCATCGTATGTTGCAAAGTTGGCCCCACTGGGTATCTTTGCTATTTCTGCGGCCGCAGCGGGTAGTTTGCAAGTTGAAGAGTTGGGGCGGCTACAAGTTTTTTTGTGGGTGTACTTATTAGCGGCCGCATTATTGGGTTTGGTTTTATTGCCCTTAATTATTCACTGGGCCACGCCATTTACTTATCGCGAAGTGCTTTCAACCGCAGGCGAAGCGGTGGTAACTGCATTGGCAACGGGTACGGTGTTAGTTGTGTTGCCGATGATAGTTGAGCGCTGTAAAGCGTTGCTGAAAAAACATAATATGGGCTGCGATGAAACTCAGTCAACAGTGGATGTCATCGTACCAACTGCCTATAGTTTTCCCAGCACCGGCACCCTATTAGGTTTGGGTTTTATTTTATTTTCGGCCTGGTATGTGGGCTCGCCAATTAGTTTTGATCAGTATCCCTCCTATGTTGTGATGGGTGCGTTAACCGCATTCGGTAGTATGTCGGTTGCCATTCCATTTATGTTAGATTTTTTTGGTTTACCCGCTGATCAATTTCAATTGTATTTATTAGGTAGTGTTGTAACGGCGCGATTTGCAACCGGCCTGGCAGCACTGCATGGTTTTGTTGCAACATTGCTGGTGGCATCAGCGGTGTTAAACCGTTTAAAGTGGCACAGAATGATGCAGGCGATTGGTGTGCATTTAGGTGTGACTTTAGGCGTTATGGTTTTAGCGGGTGTCGCGCTAAAGTATCTTATTCCCTATGAATATACCGGCGTGCGAACTTTTGAATCGATGCAATTGATGCAGCAGCCGGTTAGGGTTAAAAATTTTTCAGAGCTAACGGCTTTGAGTGAAGAGGATTTAGTGCGACCTCGCATGGATGTGATTCGTGAACGCGGTTCAATTCGCGTGGGTTATTTTATTAATACCCTGCCCTATGCCTTTATTAATTTAAAAAATCAGGTTGTCGGATATGACATGGAATTAATGCACGAATTAGCCAGAGATCTGGAAATTAATATCGACATTATTCGCATGAGTTCAAGAGATATAGAAGCACAGGCTTTAGCGGATGGAAGTATTGATATTGCGATTGGTGGTGTTGCGATAACACCTAAAAGAGCGTTAAAAGTTGCTTTCAGTGATTCTTATGCATTTCATACGGCGGGTTTAATTTTAAAAGATTCAAGAAAAGATGATTTTAATAGTGTCGAGAAAATTAATGCAAAAGAAAATGTAACCTTGGGTTTTCCATCGAACCCTTATTACAAAAGCTTAGCGCAAACATTTTTTCCAAACACGAAACTAATTGATGTAGAAAATCCTAGAAAATATGTGCGTGGGCATTATAAAAATGTAGATGCATTAATTTTTTCAACTGAAACCGGTTCGGCCTGGGCGATGCTTTATCCCGAATATTCGGCAATCGTGCCTATGGGCTTAAAGTTAAGAGTGCCGGTAGGTCTGTCATTGCCTAAAGGTAAAGTTGAGTATTTACAATATATAAATACCTGGTTGCGATTGAAAAAAGAAAATGGATTTCAACAAAAAGTTTATAACTACTGGATATTGGGCCAAAACCCTAAGGCGAAAGAGCCACGATGGTCAGTGATACGCAATGTGTTTGGTTGGAATTTTGATTGAAATAAAATGTAAAAAATTTTGTAAAAGCGAGCTTCTACATGGTTGTCGTAATTTATGGGTGATTTGATTTTATATAAGCCGCTGTATTTTTTGAAACTGTAGTGTTATATGAGTTTTGCAAAGACGGCAGAATAATTTTGTCTGGTTCCCCTGTTAATTCATCCATGAATATTTTTTTAGATTCGGTGGCCAGCACTAAAACATTATCGTACAAGCTGTGACAGTGTGCAGCGAGTTGCCCCTTTCCATAAAAAATATCATTTTCAGCGGCAGTAATTTCACAGCCTTCAACTTTCATATTTTGTAGCGCTTTTATCCAACGATCAATCACCGGTCGCCATTTATCACTTTTAACCGAGGTGGTGCCAAGATTAAATACCGGCAGGTCTTTGCGTTCGTGACGTTTGAAATTATAGGAGTGATTGTCATATACAATGCATTTTCCAAAATCTTCCAATAGTGCATTGCAAATAGCAGAAACAATGCGGTAAAACTGTGCGTGTTTGGCTTTGCTGGTGGCAATAGCCGCTTCGCTCAGGGGCTGTTTCCAGACATCTTTGCCCCAGGCTGTTTCATAAACGCATTCATCAGTATTGCGATTTAAGTCATATTCATAACGTGAATCATGGCCAATTAATGTGATGGGTTGATTCGCGATAAAGCTGCCGGTGTAGGGGTCTTCTTCATAATAGCGTTCGGCTTCGGTTAAAATACAGTTGCTGAGTAGTTCGGAACGCAGGTTTCCACCATTATGAATCGCGGCACTGAAAGCGGGCTCGTAATGGTCAATTTTCAGGGTAAACGCGCCGCCATTAATCGTGGCGTTAAATGTTTCCCGATTATCGATTTTTGTTAAAATATCCTGTTCTGAAAGCCTTGTCATAATTTTATCCTGCGTCAGTTTTTAATGCAGTATATGCTGTTACACCGGAATATTCGAGTTCGAATTTAAATCCAAGTTTAAAGAGTGTTTGATCTACGTTAGTATATAAAAAAAATTTATTGAAAATGAACTTGAAACAATTTTATATATTTCTACTGCTTTTTATTTCAGTATTCGGCCAGCCGTTACTGGCAAAAGATAATGACGGGCAGATGACTCGCGTTGTTGACGAGTTAGCAGATGATGCGCTTAAAGAAAGCCTGCAACCCACAGAGGAAGAAAAGAACTGGACGCCGAGTGCAACTGAGTTTGACTGGGTACAACTCACATCAGGTGAGTGGTTAAAAGGTAAAATCAAATCAATGTACAGTGAAAATCTGGAATTTGATAGTGATAAGCTGGATCTGCTTTCCATTGATATGGATGATGTACGTTATTTGCAAAGTTTTATACCGGTATTGATTAATATTGAAAACGTAGGACCGGTTAAAGGCGTGCTGAATATATCTGAAGGCAAGGTGACAATTACTCATGGTGATGATGTACACGATTATGATGTAATTGAGCTGGTTTCATTTGCGCCAGGGGGTGAAAATGAAAGTGACCTATGGTGGCTTAAATTTACGCTGGGCTTTGATGTAAAAGAAGGTAATACAAATCAGGTGGACTTTACTTCAAAACTTTCGGCAAAACGCCGCGCTGCTACTTCTAACTTTTTTATTGATTATATCGGTAATATTTCCAGAACGAATGCAGTGTCGGGAACATTAGAAGAAACCATCAATAACCACCGTATAAACTTTAATTTTGACCGCTATGTCACCCGCTACTTTTTTTACACGCCCTTATTTGGTGAGTATTTCACGGATGCCTTTCAAAACATAGATAAGCGTTATTCGCTGGGTGTTGGCATAGGTTATACGTTAATCAATTCCGATAAAACAGACTGGAGTGTTTCTGCCGGTCCTTCGTATTTGTCAACTAAATATATTTCGGTTCAGGATGGTGATGACAGGCAGGTTGGTGCTGTGTCATTATCTTTGTCTACTGGCTATGATTCTGAAATTACTGATTCAATAGATTTCATCTTTAAATATAATATACAGTTATCCGAAAAAGAAGCCGGCGGCTATACGCACCATGTAATTGCAACGCTGGAAAATGAATTGACGGACGACTTTGATCTTGATGTGTCGTTTGTCTGGGATAGAATAAGTCGGCCCACCATCGACCAGGATCAGAATGTGCCGGAAAAAGATGATCTTCGGTTTATTCTGGGCATAACTTATACCTATTAAGTTCTTTGGTGTGGCTAAAAAATGGCGCATAAACTTACCCACTTCCCTGTCAAAAATCCAGTTAAGATGCCTGTGCAGATAAAGTTAAGGCCAGCGGTTAATGAAGCCAATAGTCATATTTTAAAAATTTAACTATAGTTCCTGATTTTTGGGAATAAGATTTAAAGTATCGTTATAAATCAAAAATGCGGTTGAGATAAAAGATAACAAATAAGGTTATTAATATACTACCAATAATATTGAGCCAGATACCGGCTTTCGCCATTTGAGGAATTGTAATTTGGCGACTACTAAAAATGATGGCATTTGGTGGTGTGGCAACCGGTAGCATAAAAGCAAATGATGCGGATAATGCGACAGCCACCATTAAATACAAAGGATGTATGTGTAATGCGACAGCAAAGGCGCCTATCACCGGTAACAATAAAGAAGATGTTGCGGTGTTGGAAGTGATTTCAGTGAGAAATATAACCAGCAGAACAATCATTAAAACGATAACGACAATGTTCATGCCCTCAAGCGCAATTAAGTGCCTGGCAATCCATTCAGTTAAGCCGCTGTGGGCAAAACCACTGGCGAGTGCAAAGCCGCCACCGAATAAAATCATAATATCCCAGGGAATGTTTTTTGCAGTTTGCCAGTCGAGTAAAAATTGACCTTTTTTAAAATCAGCGGGAATCATAAATAAAAGCAGAGCGCCAAAAATGGCGATACTGGCATCATTAACCGAGTGTAGTGCCGGGATATCAAATAAACCTCTAATTAACCAGCCTGCAGCAACAAGTATAAAAACGGATAAAACCTTTTTTTCAGGGGTGGACATCGGGCCAAGATTTTTTAATTGCGTCTTGATGCTATTTTTACCGCCGGGTAGCTGGTCAAATTCTGCATGAAACGCAATGTGGGTAAGATAAAGCCAGCAGATAATTAACATCACAATCGATAGCGGCGTTGCAAAAGCCATCCACTGAGCAAATCCGATGGTGTAGTTAAAGTTGGCTTCTATTATGCCGGCTAAAATAGCATTTGGCGGCGTACCAATTAATGTGGCAATACCGCCGATAGAAGCGGAGTAGGCGATACCTAACATGAGTGCCGACGCAAAATCAGATTTATTCTGCAGGTCGGGTTTATCCAGCTGTGCCTGTTTAATAACCGCAAGTCCAATGGTTACCATCATCATAGCGGTGGCGGTGTTACTGATCCATGCGGATAAAAACGCCGTGGCTAACATAAAGCCCAGGATAATTTGATTAGCTGAAACGCCAACTAAAAGAATAGTGCGCAAAGCAATGCGCTTGTGCAGTTGCCATTTTTCAATGCTCATCGCAATTAAAAAGCCACCCATAAATAAAAAAATTAAATGATTGCCATAGGAGAGGGTGACTTTAGCTGTGGGCATAACGCCTAATAGTGGAAACAGTACGATGGGCATGAGCGCTGTTGCCGGAATCGGTATGGCTTCACTCATCCAGTAGGTGGCCATTAATATCGCCACGGCTGCAACCTGTATACTGCCTGATGGCATATCGGCGGGTTGTTCAATAATAAGTAAAATAAAAAACAGAACCGGGCCTAAAAAAAGGCCGATAATCTGGCGTTGACTAAGGTTAGTTAAAAGTGACTGAAGTTTATCTGGCAAAGTCTGGCTACAATTATTTCGCAGAAAAAATGCTTCTGCCTTCGAGTAAAGTTTTAACAACCTGTCCGCGGAAATGCCAGCCGGAGAATGGCGTATTTTTCCCATGACTCAATATTTCGTTGTTACTAAAAATCCATTCTTTTTCCGGATCAATCAAACATAAATTTGCAGCCTGCCCAATGCTAAGGTGACCGCTATTTAAGCCTAAAGTTTTTGCCGGGTTGCAGGTGATGCTGGCAATGGCGGTGCTTAAATCTAAGTCGCCGTCGTCGACGAGTTTCAATGTGAGTGGCAACAAAGTTTCAATGCTGGAGATGCCCGGTTCGGTTGCAGGAAAGGGCGCGAGTTTGGCATCAATTTCATGGGGCTGGTGATCGGAGCAAATGCTGTTGATAATTCCATTAGCGATGCCGGTACGTAATGCCTGCATATCTCTTTGCGAGCGCAGCGGTGGAATGACGTGGTACTGGCTATTAAAACTACTGATATCCATGTCGGTTAAATGCAGCTGGTGCGCTGCCACATCGGCGCTGACTTTTAAACCGTTATTTTTTGCATCACTAATTAATTCGATACTGCGTGCGCAGGAAAGCCTGCCAAAGTGTACGCGAATGTCTGTGTCACGAATCAGCTCTAAAATTTGTGCAATGGGGGCAGTTTCTGCAGCGTAAGGTATGGCATTTAAACCTAGCCGACTAGCGATTGCACCTTCGTGGGCGCAGCCTTGTGTGCTTAAATACTTGTCGTGGGGTTCAATAAAAACCGTAATATTATGGGTGGATGCGTATTCAAATGCGCGGCGTAAAATGAGTGGATTACTTACCGCATTGCGCGCATTACTAACACCCAGGCAGCCAGCTTCTTTTAAGCTCGCCATTTCACTTAAGTGCTCGCCTTTTAATTTTGCCGTTAATGCGCCAAGGGTGAAAACGTGGCTTTGTTTCGCAAGCTTGGCTTTGCGTAAAATGAGTTCGACAACGGCGGGTTCATCAATCACCGGGTCGGTGTCGGGTGGAATGCATAAGGTAGTAATGCCAGCGCTGGCAGCGGCGCGAGTTTCGGTTTCGATGTCGGCTTTTTGTTCAAGGCCGGGCTCGCGCAGGCGTGCGCATAAATCTACAACGCCGGGAATTAGCCAGAGGTTTTCTGCATCGATGGTTTGTTGTGGATTAAAATTCTCCGGCGCATTGCCAATGCCGGCAATTTTTTTCTTTGCAATATATAAATCAATTTTTTTATCAAGATTATTTTTAGGATCGATCACCCGTGCGTTTTTAATCAGGATTTGCTTCATTGTTTTTTCTCCTGATTTTCTGAGTTCATATGGCCGCCTACGTTTCCACCCACGTTACCTCCGAGGGTCATTGACATCACCGCCATCCGCACCGCAATTCCGTAAGTCACCTGGTCTAAAATTACAGAGCGCTCCCCATCGGCCACACTCGATTCAATTTCAACACCGCGATTAATTGGCCCCGGGTGCATCACAATGGCATCGGGTTTGGCAAGCGCAAAACGCGCTTCGGTTAAACCATAGAGTTGAAAATATTCTTGCTCGCTGGGCAGCAGTGCGCCCTGCATGCGTTCTCTTTGCAGGCGCAACATGATTACTACATCGGCATCTTGTATGCCGTCTTCTAAATTATGAAAAACATTTACGCCCATTGATTCAACATCTTTCGGGATTAATGTTTTTGGGCCGACGATGCGAACTTCGCCTGTGTTTAACGTGTTTAATGCATGTATTTGTGAGCGAGCAACCCGTGAATGTAAAATATCGCCGACAATTGCAACGCGTAATTTTCCAAAGTTTGCACCCTTGTTGCGGCGAATCGTAAACATATCTAGCATCGCCTGTGTCGGGTGTGCGTGGCGTCCATCGCCCGCATTTAAAACTCGAATGTGGGGTGCAACATGATTGGCAATAAAATGTGCAGTACCGGAATCCGCGTGGCGCACTACAAACATGTCCGTTTGCATGGCTTCGAGATTGCGTAAAGTGTCGAGTAATGTTTCGCCTTTGCTAGTGGCGGAGACGCTGATGTTCATATTTAATACATCGGCGGATAATCTTTTTGCAGCTAATTCAAAAGTGGTGCGGGTTCTCGTGCTGGCTTCAAAAAATAAATTAACAATAGTTTTTCCGCGCAGCAGCGGAACTTTTTTTACCGATTCGTTAACCCCCGCAAAACTTTCTGCGGTGTCGAGTATTTGATTTAAAATATTTGTGCCTAAACCCTCAATGGTTAAAAAATGTTTTAACTGGCCATTGTCGTCGAGTTGAATATTCCACAAATCTTTGCCGATGATATCGTCGGTGCGGCGGGTGGGTTTGTTAACCATTGTTTTGTAAACCCCCTTTAAAATCACAAGAAAAAGAAACCGCGAATGAACGCCAATTAACACAAATGACTGTGAATAAAAAAGCGAATATATTTTCTATCATATTGAATTTATAGATGTATATAAATTGTGTTTTTATTACGTGCCGTAGGCGCACAATAAAAATGCATTTGTGTTTGTTTGCATTTGCTGCGTTCATTCGCGGTTTCTTTTTCTTTAATGTTTTGGTTAAGATTTTTTAATTTCCCACGCCAATGGTTCTGGGCCGGTGAGTTTAACTTGTTCATTGTTCGCCAGTTCTAAAACTTGCCCGACCACATCAGCTTGTATTGGTACTTCTCTGCCCGAGCGTTCTATTAAGCATGCCAAGGTGATTGATGCGGGGCGACCGTAGTCAAAAATTTCATTCATGGCGGCGCGAATGGTGCGGCCGGTTTGTAAAACATCGTCGACTAAAATAATATGGCGATCTTCAACCTGCGGCGGCAAGCTTGATGGTTTTACCTGGGGATTCATGCCGATGCGGGAAAAATCATCGCGGTAAAAACTGATATCTAAAGTCGATAAATCATCTTTGATGTTAAGATGTTTGTGCAGCTTTTCAGCCAGCCATGCGCCGCCGGTGTGAATGCCCACCATTAGTGGGCTTTCTATTTTGCGATGCTCTAACAGATTCTCTAAATCCGTCGCCAGTTTTTCCAGAAGTTTTTCCGGTTCGGCAGCGTGGGTCATGTGTTTTGCTCCAGCCAACTTTGTACAATGATTGCGGCGGCTAGTTTATCAATGTCCTGTTTATCGTGCTGCTTTTTTTTCCCGGCATTCTGGTTTTGTAAAAACTGTTCGGCTTCAAATGAGCTGAGCGCTTCGTTATGGGTGTGTACGGGTAGATTAAAGCGCCCTTCAAGCTGGCGCGAAAATTTTTCGGCGCGCAGTGTCATGTCGCTTTTTGTGCCGTCGAGATAAAACGGCAGGCCGACGATTAGTGCATCCGGTTGCCATTGTGCTATGAGTTTTTCGATGGCTGTCCAGTCGGGTTTGCTGTTTTTAGAATTTAAAGTGACTAATGGGTTAGCACTGCCCGTAATGCTTTGACCGCTGGCAACGCCGATGCGTTTTTCGCCAAAGTCGAAGCCTAAAACTTGTTGAACGCTCATGCGTGTCCGGTTTGGTTGCTGAGTAGTTGCAGGTCAATACCAAGCAGCATGGCCGCTGCACTCCAGCGTTTTTCGATGGGAGTGTTGAAAATAATATCTTCGGTGGCGGGGCAGCTTAGCCAGGTGTTTTCAGACATTTCGTATTCCAGTTGCCCAGGCCCCCAGCCAGCATAACCTAATGCAATCAGTGTATCTTGCGGGCCTTCGTTATTGGCAATGGCCTGCATAATATCTTGTGATGTGGTGACCGCAATATTATCGGTGACTTTTAAACTGGCATCCCATCTACCGATGGGGCGATGTAAAATAAAACCCCGGTCAACTTGTACGGGGCCACCATTTAATATAATTTGATCGGATATCTCTGTGCTGGCGGGTGATATTTTTAGTTGAGAAAAAATTTCACCGAGCCCGATAATCGATGGACGATTAATGGTGATACCGAGCGCACCGTTTTCATCGTGCTCGCAAATATAGGTTACCGATTGGGAAAAATTGCCATCTTCAAGGCTGGGCATGGCGATTAAAAAATGGTTGCTTAAGTTGGTTTCTGCCGTCATCAAACTGATTCCGTTAATTTCCTGTGACTAAATAATAGTCGGTTATTAAAAACTTTTTAACCGATGATTGCTCTGAAATTCCCAGCTGCGTGTTATGTGAATTACATCTGCTTGCTTTAGTAATTTTGCTGGAAAGGGTGCAAACGGGGACGACATTTTTACTATACGTTTAGCCGCATCATCTAAGATCTGGTGCCCGGAGGAGCGGCGTAAATTAATTTCTTTTAAACTGCCGTCAGAGTTGATGACTACGTCGAGTATTAATGTGCCGCTGAGTTTTTCTCGAATCGCCGCATCCGGGTAATCAGCGTTGCCCAAACGTTCAACTTTATCAATCCAGTTACGCATATAGCTGGCGGCAATATATTCTTTGGTACGGGAGTTTAAAAATTTTTCTTTGGGTTTTTTGGAAAATTCTTGCAGGGTTAAGCTCAGCTCTTCGGCTAAACGTGCGGTGCGTTGATTTTTTTGCTGAGGTTTTAAAGCTTGATCGAGTAATTCTTTGCTGCTGATTTTTTCTTGAGATTTAATTTTATGACGGGATTTTGTTTGGGTTAAAAAAGCTTTTTTTGATTCGCGTTTTTTTACCGGAGTTTGTTGTGCGCTGGATTGAAATTGTGCCATCCCCGGTTGTGTGGAAAGGGTGGGGGCAGAAAATAAATCCGTGCGACGTAGTTTTTGTTCGCTGTTACCGCCGCCGTCTTGAGTGGTTTGTGCAAGGTAGTCGGCTTTGTCGGGGGTTTCAGAGTTGGAGGTGTTAACCAGTATGACATCGAGTGAAGGTGGGATTTTTTGTTTGGCAGACGGCTCGGAAATAAAGGTAATACCTAAAATAACAATGCCGTGAAATAACAGGGCAAAGAAAATGGTCATGCCAAGTCTGTCGCTAGAGGTAACCTGAGGTGGTGCGGCTAAAGCTCTCGTCATATCTTTCTTTTATCTTGCTGTGCTTGCCATTATTCATAACTATATAATGGATTATAAAGCGGTGGTAGTTAATATTGTAGTCTCAATTTGAGAATTAAAGCTTAAACGTTTTTTCATCGCAGGGCTCACGTGAACAATGCCCTTGTCGTCGATCAACATAACCTGTTTTAATTGTAATTTTTTTGCCAGTTGTAACCAGTCGTTCGGACCGGCTATAAATAGTGCGGTAGCGGCGGCGTCAGCATAACCTGAATCAGTGTGAATCACCGTGACCGATTGCACACCCTGTGCGGGGTAGCCGGTGCGGGGGTCAAGGATGTGGTGGTAGCGTTTGCCCTCAAACATATAATAGCGCTCGTAATCGCCAGAGGTGAAAATACTTTCGTCGGTTTGGGTTTCAATTTTTGCCAGCCAGGTGTCTTTGCGCGGGTGCTGAATGGCAATGCGCCATGGGCGATCGCCGTGTGCGCCAATGGCTTTTAAATCACCACCGGTGTTGATGATGGCATTTTTAATGCCGAGGTTTTTAAGCATGGCGATTTCAAGGTCGATGGCGTGGCCTTTTGCAAAAGCGCCAAAGTTTAATGAGACATCGGTGTTGGAAGTGCTGATTTTTACGCCCTTAATTGTAATGTCACTAAGGCGGGGGTTGCTTTTTATGAGTCGTGCAATGGCGTCTTTATTGGGTGGTTGAATGTCAGGGTCTTCGGATTTGTGCATTTGCCAAAGATTAATTAATTCACCAATGGCGGGGTTAAACAGGTTGTCTGTTTTGTCGGCGATACTGCGCGATTTTTTTAATAAAGCTAAAATGCTGGGTCCGGCGGAAAATGCTGCGCCGGTTTTTAATAATATATTGGCGCGATTAATCGAACTCGCAACCCACGGTGACCACGCGGCGTGCATCATGGTGAAATCTGCATCGAGTTGTTTAAAGGCGGCGTCGGCTTGTGCTTCAGTTACATCGTAAAGTGTAATGTCAATTAAGGTGCCAAAATGTAAGCTGCTGTGTTGATAAGTTTGATGCGGTTTTTCGCAGGCCAGTTGGGTTAAACTTAGCAGGCTTAAACAGGTCAATAGCGAAAGAGTCTTTAACATACTATTTGCTCGATACAATCCATCAGTTGGCCGGCAATATCTAAATCAAAAGCGGCATCAATTTCGCGAATGCAGGTGGGGCTGGTGACATTGATTTCGGTTAAATAGTCGCCAATGATATCCAGTCCCGCAAATAAAATTCCCATTTTTTTTAATGTGGGCCCCACTTCATTTGCAATCCATAATTCGCGTTCGGTAATCGGCATGGCCTTGCCGGTGCCGCCCGCAGCAATGTTACCACGGGTTTCGCCTTTGGCGGGAATGCGCGCAAGGGTGTAGGGGATAGCCTCACCGTTGATCATTAAAATACGTTTGTCGCCCTTGTTTATTTGGGGGATAAATTTTTGCGCCATAACGGTGTGTTGGTCAACGCTAATCATGGTTTCTAATATCACTGAAAGATTTGCATCCGATGGATTAACGCGAAATATGCTTTGTCCGCCCATGCCGTCTAACGGCTTTAAAATAACGTCGTTGTGTTGCTCGACGAAGCGGCGAATTTTTTGCGGGTCGCGGCTCACCAGCACATCGGTGCAGCATTGCGGGAACTGGGTGGCGAAGAGCTTTTCATTGGCATCGCGCAAACTGGCGGGTTTGTTAACAATTAGGCTGCCCTGTTTTTCGGCTGCTTCTAAAAGGTAGGTGGTGTAAATATATTCCATGTCGAAGGGTGGGTCGATGCGCATTAAAATGACATCGAGTTTGTTGGCACTCAGACTGGTAAGTTCGCCGGTTTCAAACCAGTGTTGATTGTCATCAAATACCTTTAATGGCTTAAAATCGGCTTTAACTATGCTATCTTCAAGATATAAGCCGCTTTGCAGAATATAGTGCAGCTTCCAGCCTTTGTTTTGTGCAGCAAGTAGCATGGCGAGACTGCTGTCTTTATAGGGTTTAATGGAGTCTATGGGGTCCATTATGATTCCAATATTGACTGACATTTCGACTATGGCCTCTATGTTATTTTTATGTTGGAAATAAATTTATATTACACTAAAATTCTGATAAGTGCTTATTAATCATGGCGTTAGTTTTAATTCTTTAGGACCTAGCATAAGATTTTGGTGTAACTAGTTTATTTGGGGGATATTTTTTATTTGCGAAACTCAATAACATGAGCTATCTTCACAAACAATTGAATGCATTTAATACCGTCTGAAAATGATTTTAGTCAGACTTTTTTGAACAATAACGGGACCGCTATGGCAGAAGATTCCGCAGGAATTAGTAACCTGAAAGTAATGGTGATTGACGATAGTAAAACGATTCGTCGCACTGCTGAAAACTTACTAAAAAAAGAAGGTTGTGACGTGGTAACCGCTATCGATGGCTTTGAAGCGCTGTCGAAGATTGCCGAACACAAGCCCGATATTATCTTTGTTGATATTATGATGCCGCGTCTTGATGGCTATCAGACCTGTGCGTTAATCAAACACAATCGAATGTTTAAATCCACGCCGGTGATTATGCTATCCAGTAAAGACAGTATTTTTGACCGTGCCCGTGGACGAATTGTTGGCTCCGAGCAATATTTAACCAAGCCCTTTACCAAAGACGATTTGCTCGGCGCAATTAAAGAATACGCTGTAAATTAAATCACGCTCTGAAAGTAGATAGACCGGACTGCAAAATAAATTTTAAGAGGTTGTAATAAAGTTAATGGCTAATATTCTAATCATTGATGACTCGCCAACAGAAGTGCATGTTTTTAAGACCATGTTGGAAAAAAATGGTCACACAGTACACGTATCTGAAACCGGTGAAGCAGGTATTGAAAAAGCTAAAGCAATACTCCCCGATCTAGTTTTGATGGATATTGTGATGCCGGGTATAAACGGTTTTCAGGCGACACGCCAATTGGCTACCATAGAAGAAACATCGCATATTCCGGTGATTATTGTGACCACCAAAGATCAGGAAACTGACAAGGTTTGGGGCATCCGCCAGGGCGCTAAAGACTATATTGTTAAACCGGTTAAAGAAAATGACCTGATGACACGGGTTAATTCGGCGCTTGGCGCCAAATAAGGCGAGACTTGAATTATGCATGAAGCTTTTCAACGGCTAAAAGACATAGAGCAAAAAAGTCTGGAAAGTGCAAAGCATATGCCGTCGGTGGACGGTGCGACAGATGAGTGGACAGGTATAGGCTTTAAAATAGCTGGCGCAAGCTTATTATCGAGCATGGGTGAGGTGGCGGAAATTTTGGATATTCCGTCTTATACTCGGGTCCCCGGCGTACATTCCTGGGTAGTTGGTATTGCAAATGTGCGAGGCGGCTTGTTACCGTTGATGGACTTAAAGCGATTTGTTACTGGTTTGCCGATTAAGAATTTGAGCACGGCACGTGTAATGGTAGTGAACTATAACGGCCTGCACACTGGTTTAATTGTTGAAGAGATTCAGGGAATGCGACACTTCTCTGTTCATGACCAGGCCTTTGAATTACCGGATATAAATAATTATTTAAAGCCTTACATCAGGCAGGCATTTCAAAGAGATGGCAGTTTTTGGCCCGTGTTTAGTATGCATGCGCTGGTAGAAGATGAGCGTTTCTTACACGCATCGTTGTAAGAAACAAAGCAAATATATTAAAGTCAGAATGATGCGTTATTTTGATTGTCGTTGGGAGAGTATAAGAAGATGAGTGCAGCAAAACGAAACCCGTTTGCTATAGGTATAATTAGTAAACCCATATTATTTCTGGGTGCACTTCTGTTGTTTTCTATCATTGCGATGGCGGGCAGTCTGTTTTATGCGGCGACTCAGCAAGGGTATCAACAGGAATATTTAGAAATAATTTCTGAGCAGAAATTGCTTTCACAGCGATTAGCAACGTTATCTCTTGAAGCCGGCGCAGGTAAAGAAACGGCGTTTACGCAGTTAGAACAATTACGTAATCGTTACGACGAAACCTTAAATATTTTTCAAAATGGTAATCCGCAAACCGGTCTACCAGCATTGCCTGATTCAACTCGGGCACAGTTCAGAACGCTTACTCAAGTTTGGCAGGGCGATGATGGGCAAGACATTGGATCTTATCGTGGTAATATCAGTAATATTCTTGATGGTAAGTTGGCGATTTCAGAAGTTGGTGAATTTGTACTGGTTATTCAAGAATTCATCCCCCAGCTTTTATCATTTTCGGAAGAGGTGGTTGACCTTTTGGTTGAGCGTGATGCAACACCGCATCAGGTCTTTATGGCATCCCGCCAGTTAATGCTGACTCAGCGTATTGAAAACAATATGAACCGGGTATTAACCGGCGGTGAAGGTGCGGCGGCTGCAGCAGATCGGTTTGGTCGTGATGCGGCGCGCTTTGGTGCGATACTTGAAGCGATGCTTAAAGGCTCGCGAGCATTAAGAATCAAGCAAATTAATGACGAAGTCGTGCGTATCAAGTTGCGCGAAGTTGCGATGTTATTCAGTTCAGTATCCGATCACGTTGAAGCGATTTTAGAATTATCTCCTGACTTATTTGATGTTAAAAACTCAGCGGGTGAAATTGAAGCGCTGGGTGTGTTGCTATTAAATGAAACGGTTGAGCTTGAAAGAGAAGTTATTCAACACGGCCAATTCCTTGAACTAGTACGTTGGGTTGGTATCGGGGCCGGTGGTTTAGCTGTAATTGTTATAATCATCGCAGGTATATTAATGGTACGCGACTCGGGTGAACGTGAGGATGCGGCACTTGAACAAAACAGACGAAACCAGCGTGCGATTTTACGACTGCTCGATGAAATGGCTAATCTCGCGGAAGGAGACTTAACGGTACACGCCACCGTAACCGAGGAAATAACCGGTGCTATCGCCGACTCGGTTAACTACGCGATTGACGCGCTTCGTTCACTGGTAACCACCATTAATAGCACAGCGGTGGAGGTGTCCTCGGCGGCAGATAAAACGCAGGCTACGGCAACACGCTTAACTGATGCATCGGCTCACCAGGCGCGAGAAATTGCCTCCGCATCCGCAGCGATCACCGATATGGCGGACTCAATGACCGCGGTATCTAAAGACGCGGAAGGCTCGGTGGATGTAGCGCATAAATCACTGGAAATTGCACAGAAAGGTGCGGGCATAGTACGTAAGAGTATCACCGGCATGGATACCATTCGTGAGCAAATTCAGGAAACCTCAAAACGAATTAAGCGACTGGGTGAGTCATCCCAGGAAATCGGTGATATCGTTGGGCTGATCACAGAAATCGCGGACCAGACCAACATCCTCGCATTGAATGCCGCGATACAGGCATCGACAGCGGGTGAAGCGGGTCGCGGTTTCGCGGTTGTTGCGGATGAGGTACAGCGACTGGCGGAACGAGCCAGTAACGCGACTAAACAGATTGAAGCACTGGTTAAAACCATTCAGTCCGATACTAACGAAGCGGTTAGCTCCATGGAAGCGAGTACAACCAACGTGGTAAGCGGTGCAAAAATGGCTGAGGATGCGGGTGGCGCATTGATCGAAATTGAAAATGTATCTGATGAATTGGCTGAGCTGATCACCGGTATTTCAACTTCAGCAAATAAACAGGCATCGGTGGCGATGGATGTATCCAATACCATGAACGTTATTCAGGAAATTACCCTGCAAACGTCCGAAGGTACTGAAGAAACATCAGCCTCTATCGGTAACCTTAGTGTTCTGGCGAACGAATTACGTAAGTCAGTTGCCGGCTTCAAGCTGCCAGACAGCGACGAGCAGGTAGAAACAGTGATTTTAAACGGTTAAAGGCCAGAGTTTGTCAGAGATGAAAACAGAGGATACTGTTGAATATAACTCGCTACGTTGGGTTAAGAAAGAGCTCGACCTGATTTTACAGGAAGCTCAGGCTTCCCTGTCGGCGTATATTGAAGATACCAGTGAAGTAGATCGTCTGCGCGAATCGGTAGAGCATTTGCATATGGTGCAGGGCACATTGCAAATGGTTGAGCTGTATGGCGCGGCGCAACTTGCCGAGGAAATGGAAAAAGTTTCCGAAGCCTTGCTCAATGGTACTATCGATAAAGTCGATGATGCTTATGACGTATTAATGCGCTCGATGTTGCAGCTGCCGGATTATTTAGAAAGTTTGCAGTCGGGTAGTAAAGATGTGCCAATGGTATTGTTACCGTTGCTTAATGACCTGCGTGCGTCTCGCAATGCTCATTTGCTTTCCGAAAATGTTTTATTTTTCCCCGATGTTGAAGCCGAAAGTGGGCAAGCCGATGAACTGGTTTTGTCTGGTCAACTGGTTGTTAGCGCTAAAAAATTACGTCCTCATTATCAAATTGGCTTACTAGGTTGGTTTAAAGGCCAAAAGGTATCCGCTAGCTTAAAGCGTATTCTCGCCGTTTTAAATGAGTTGGAGAAAAAATCAGCACAACCATCTATTCGCCGGATTTGGTCGATCAGTGCGGCGCTGATAGAGGGGTTGGGTAAGGGCGGCATCGACAGTAACGTTAGTATTAAAATGTTATTGGGTCAGGTCGATCGAAGTATTAAGCAACTCATTGATACCGATGAAGACGTCTTTGCTGAAAATACGCCGAGCGATTTACTGAAAAACTTACTTTATTATGTGGCTCGAATCAGCACGGACTCTCCTCGTGTTGCCACTATAAAAAATGCTTATCGACTGAATGAGTTACTCCCAGGGGACACCGAGCTGGAAGAGGCTCGTTCTGGTATGGGTGGTTTAAATGCAGAGTTATTAGCAACCGTTTCAGCCGGTATTCGTGAAGATTTATTAGAAGTCAAAGATGCCCTGGAAATTTTTGTACACAGTGAAATTCAAGATTTAGGGCGCTTAAATAGCCTGCCCGCCTTACTTTCAAAAATTGCCGATACACTTGCAATGTTAGGTTTGGGCATGCCGCGTGAGCAGGTGCTTGAGCAGCAACAGGTGATTAGCCAAATTATATCCAAAGCTGAACAAGCTTCGGATGAACAAATCATGAATGTAGCGGGCGTTTTGCTTGCCGTTGAATCTCAACTAAATAGCTTTATAGCTAATCGCTCAAATATGGCGGGCGAAGATCAGGCTGCGAATCGTGTGGGTGATTTGGCCGATATGCCTGAGGCCGAATACCTGGAAGTGTTGTCCGCAGTAATTAGTGAAGCGCTGCAAGATTTTAATGATGCCAGATCGGCTATTTTAACTTACCTCGAAAACCCGGCCGATAAAAGTTTACTCGAGTTAATATTGCAACGCTTAAAAGAAGTTGATGGCGCAATGTTTATGTTGCCGATTCAAAAGTTAAAGCACCAAATCGACTCGATTCGTAATTATGTCACGAAAGTGATGATTAATGCGGAGCAGATACCTGATGCACAGGTACAGAATGATTTAGCCGATGTGGTTACCAGTATTGAGTATTATCTGGAAGCCATTTTAGAAGGCCGTCCAGATCTTGAGCTGTCAATGAGCTCGGGTAATGCAGCAGCTGATCGCTTATTAGCGAAAGCTTCTGAATCTGGTGTTGACGCTGCTCCGCAGAGTGCGCCGGTTGAAGATTGCGTTGTAGAAGAAATTGAAGCGCCGCTCGAAGAACTGGAAATTGAAATAAACCAGGAATCGCCAGCTGTTGTACGAGAAGCAGCCGCAGAAATAAGTGCGGCTGATCCTGCGGTTGAAGAGGTTGAAGAAGAACGTTACATCATTTTAAGTGATGATGCAGACGAAGAAATTCTAGAGATCTTTATAGAAGAAGCTATGGAAGAACTTGCATCGCTACATGAGCAACTTCCGCTTTGGCAAAATGATCACGGTAATGAAGAAGCGCTCGGCACAATACGCCGCTCATTCCATACCTTAAAGGGCAGTGGAAGACTGATTGGTGCGGAGTTAATTGGCGAATTTGCCTGGAATTTTGAGAATATGCTGAATCGGGTGATTGAAAAGTCACGGCCGTTAAATCAGGATATATTTGATATTTTAAATGAAGCCCTCGGCGTGCTGCCCCAGTTAATCGAACAATTAAAAGGCAATCGAGAACCGATACCGAATATATATCGCTTAATCGACAGGGCCGATGATCTGGGAAAGTGGAAAAAGCCGAAGATAGATGAAAAAACGGCTGCAACAGACACTTCATCAGATACACCAGAAATAGAAGAAGGGCAGGCTGAGCAGGAATTAATTCTAGAAATTGATAACGCTGAAGACCTGGAAATTGAAAGTCAGACATCGGATGTGGAGATTGACGAAACCCATTCAATTGAAATTTCAGAAGATGAGATAATGGATGAAATCTCAGAAGATGAGCTTGAGTTAGGAATTGAAGAAGAGGAAATTTTAACGTTAGAAACGCCTGCGGATGAATCGGTAGAAGAAGTTGACGACGAATTTAATATCGATTTAACACAAGAGCTTGAAGCGTTGCAAATCGGTTCATCTGATGATGATTTTGATGAATCAATTCAGGATAATATTTCCCTGGATGACATATCTTTAAGTGATGACTCCTTGGACTCTGATACTGAAGTATCTGGAGATGCAATATCAACAGAAGACACACAGCAAATATATATCGATCCGGTACTTTTCGATATCTTCAAGGATGAATCCGAAGGGCACCTACAACAAATTCAAAACATGCTGGAGCAGCATCGCTCAGGCAATGTGCCGCTATCCGCTAATGCAGAATTATTAAGAGCACTGCACACGCTATATGGTAGTGCCAGAACCGCTGAAGTGGATGAAATCGCAGAGCTTTGTGGTGGCCTTGAAAAGTATGTGCGAGTTTATTTAGATCTGGATGATTTAAGTATTTCTGAATCAGGTGTGAAATTAATTGGCGATGTAACCGCTAAGGTTACCCTTATGCTGAAAAGTCTCGAAGAGAAAAATCATCAGCTAGAAACCGATGAGATTTTACTCAAACGAATTAAAGATTTAAGCGAAGAGAAACAACTTGAACAGTTGGCTGCGGTGCCAGAGAGTAGCGCCGCGGCTAGCCAACCCGATGAAACTACGTCAGCTGGCAATAATGCAGTAGAAACAAACAAAGTTGAGTCGACAGAAATCGAAGAGACGTTAGTGAGTTATTCTGATGTGGATGACGAGCTGGTTGAGATTTTTCTTGAGGAAGCAGAAGAGCTGCTCGATGACTGTGAAAACAGTTTGCAACGTTGGAGTTCAGATGGTGAAGATGGGGAAAGTATCCTCGATTTGCAACGTCATTTGCATACGCTGAAAGGCGGCGCGCGCATGGCGGATTTAAGCCCGGTGGGGGATTTAACCCATGCGATTGAATCTCTAATTTTATCGGTTAACAGCCAACAAATTCCCTTTGGTCGTGGTGTCGCCAATGTGCTGCATGAGGCGTTAGACCAGCTTTCCGACATGTTGTCTAAAGTAAAAAACAGAGAACCACTGTCTTCGGCTAATGCGCTTGTATCGCATATAGATGACATAAGAGAGGGAAAAAAAACTTTAAATGACGCGGATTTAGAAGATTTACGGGGTAATCAGCAAGACGATACCGACATCAAAATTGAAGAGACAGATGATGAAGATACGTTTTCAATAGAGCTTTCTGAAGAATCGGTTTTGTCAGATGATTTTGAAATTTCTGAAGATGAACTTGATTTAGACGAAACAGTAGAGACGTCAAGCTTAGAAATTGAAGATGATACAGATAGTGATTCTGTCAGTAATGATGAACTGGTATTTGATGAAAATGCTAGCTACGATGTTGAAATAAGTTCTGATTCATTACTGGATGATTCACCGGAATCGGTAAGTCATGTGTCAGTTAGTATCAGTGATGAAAGCGATTTAGATGAATCGATAAAAATCAAACAAGAATCCGCACCCATTACCGTGCCCGCAGCCGAGCCTGCACCATTAGTAAAGCCTTCTAGCTCAGAGCAAGATGCTTCTAATTTGGTGCTAGAAAAAACGGATGTTCCTCGGGAAAAAATTCAACCCGAACAAAAAGATACAATTGCGACAGAGCAAGTTCGTGTGCGCTCCGACTTATTAAATGAATTGGTTAACCACGCGGGCGAAGTAAGTGTGTATCACGCGCGCATGGGTCAGCAAATCACTAACTTCTCTTTCAACTTATCTGAAATGAATCAAACGGTAATTCGTTTGCGTGAACAGCTACGCCAGCTTTCTATTGAAACAGAAGCCCAGATTCTTTCACGCTATGAAAAAGAATCGGATCAGTACGATGAAGATTTCGATCCACTAGAAATGGATCGTTTTTCAACCATGCAACAAATTTCACGAAGCCTACAAGAAACCGTAGGTGATATAGAAAGTATTAAAGAATTATTAGCGGAAGAAGTTCGGGATTCTGAAACATTATTATTGCAGGAATCTCGAGTTAGTACTGAATTACAAGAAGGTTTAATGCGCACCCGCATGGTTCACTTCGGTGGGCTTGCATCTCGCCTGCGCAGAATCGTTCGCCAAACCGCTCGTGAATTAGATAAAGAAGTTGAGCTGGAAATTATTGGTGAAACATCTGAGGTTGACCGAACGGTTCTAGATAGAATTGTTGCGCCACTTGAACATATGTTGCGTAATGCAGTTTCACACGGCATTGAAAAAACCGATGAACGACTAGCTGCTGGCAAATCAGAAATTGGTAATTTAAAAATCCTTGTTGATAGGGAAGGCGCAGATGTCGTTATTGTTGTTTCAGATGACGGTCGTGGCATAGATGTTAATGCGATTCGTAAAAAAGCCATGGAAAAAGGTATGCTGAAAGCAGACAGTAAAATCAGTGATCGTGATGTGCTGCAATATATTATGGAGGCCGGATTTAGTACGGCTGAAAAAGTGACCCAAATATCAGGCCGTGGCGTTGGTATGGATGTGGTGGATAGCGAGATTAAACAATTGGGCGGTGTACTGGAAATAGACACCATTCAAGGCAAAGGTACTACATTTAAAGTGCGCCTACCGTTAACCTTGGCAATTAATCATGCGTTACTGGTTAATGTAGGTGAAGATATTTTTGCGGTTCCACTCAATAGTATCGAAGGTGTTGTGCGTTTGTCCGGGCCTGAGTTGCAGCAATTTTATGACAGCGGAGAAAGCACCTATCAATTTGCAGGTGCTGCATATGAGCTGAAACATTTGGGTGCAATTTTAACAGGTGAGCAACCGGATTATTCTCGCTCAGGTCAATTGTTCCCCGTGCTACTTGCGCGTACAGGTGACCAGAGTGTTGCACTGCATGTTGATGAATTAATTGGTCGACGTGAAATTGTAGTAAAACCGGTTGGTGCACAAATTAGTACAGTGCGTGGTATTTCGGGTGCGACTATTTTGGGTGATGGCCGTGTCGTTATTATTCTGGAAATGAACTCATTGGTATTAGGTGATTCACTCTTCCACATTTCAGAAGCAGAAGAAGAATTAACGGGTGCAGAAACACCCGTTGTTGAAGAGAAGCTTGAAACTATTGTTATGGTTGTCGATGACTCCATCACCATACGTAAAGTTACCGAACGTATGTTAACTCGACACGATATGAAAGTGATTACAGCTAAAGATGGTGTCGATGCAATATCACAACTACAAGAAATAAAGCCTGATGTAATGCTGCTTGATATCGAAATGCCAAGAATGGATGGATACGAAGTTGCGACTCACATTAGAAATGATTTACGTCTTGTTGACTTGCCTATTATTATGATTACATCTCGAAGTGGCTCCAAGCACAAAGATAAAGCAATGGAAATTGGTGTGAACAAATATATGGGCAAGCCCTTCCAGGAAGATGAATTACTTGCAAATATCCATGAGCTAATTGACTGATGTCTGAAAAAATTAAATGTGTAGTTCTAAAAATTAATGAGACTGAGTTATTGATGCCAAATGCATCAGTGGCCGAAATAATTCCAATTAAAAATATAATCAATGTCGCTAATAAACCGGGCTGGATGTTAGGTTATTTAGATTGGCGCGGACACTCGGTTCCTCTAGTTTCATTCGAGTCGATGGATGGTGTGCGAATGCCGAGTTTGGCAACAGGTTCGGTAAAAGCTGCGATTTTGTTTTCTGTAGGAGATGATAAAAACTTTCCTTATTTATCTATTCTAGTGCAGGGCGCTCCATCCATTGTAAACGTTAAGTCAAGTGATTTAGTTACCAATAAAGATGAAATCACACACCCTGCAATCGATAGCCAGGTAATGATGGCGGATGGTAATTACAGTATTATCAATATGGAAAAATTAGAAGCAATTGTTAAAAAAGAAATGACGCATTAGTGTTAAAGCATAAAGGACTATTTTATTTCTTAAAAATCCCCCCAAAGTAATTGTGCAGAAGTAATGGCAGCAAGTGCTGCAGTTTCTGTTCGTAATACTCTCGGCCCTAGTTTCACGCCATTAAACTGCTTATTTTTTGCCTGAATAATTTCAATATCAGAAAGTCCGCCTTCCGGTCCAATTAAAATATAAATATTATTTGTCGCAGACAATGTATGAATGCTGTTTTTTGATAATGGATCGAGCAGAATTTTAGCATCTCCATTCGGCTGATTAATTGCATCGTTAAAATGGCAAATGGGATTTATTTTGGGTAAAAAACTGCGTCCAGATTGCTCGCAGGCGCTAATAGAAATAGCTGTCCAGTGTTTAGTTTTTTTAAGGCCTCTGTCATCATTCAAATTAACTGCGGTGCGTTCTGTGATTACCGGTGTGATGCTAGTAACACCTAACTCAATAGATTTTTGAATCGCAAAATCCATGCGGTCACCTTTTGAAATTCCCTGTAACAAATGAATGTTAATATTCGATTCTTTGTCGGTTTGGATAGATTGATTGATATGTGCTATCGCGCGTTTATTAGATACTTCCAGAGTAGCAGAGTATTCAGTACCTCTGCCATTAAATAAATGAAAGCGATAGTTGTTTTTAAGGCGCAGTACTTTTATCAAGTGGTTGCTTGATGATTTATCGAGTAGGTAGGATTGGCCCGTTTCAAAATCTTCAGGCTGATAAATTCTTATGTGTTTCATTCACATAAAATAACCTCAAACTAAAGTTTGAGACTATTCCAAATACGCAAAGTTGCTTCGGATTGGTTCATTGAGTAAAAATGTAAACCTGGCGCACCCATATCTAAAAGTTTCTGGCACATTTGGGAAACAAATTCTGCGCCGAAACTTTTAATCGAATCAGTGTCATCAGCATAAGATTCAAGTTTCCTGCGTAACCATCGTGGAATTTCAGCGCCGCACATATCGGAAAAACGTGTGAGGTTACCGAAGTTAGTAATGGGCATAATGCCTGGCACAATGGGGATATCAAGACCAGCTTTTTCACAGTTGTCTATAAAATAAAAATAACTATCAATATTGTAAAAATATTGAGTGATCGCAGAATTGGCACCGGCGTTAACTTTATTAACGAAGTGTTTTAAATCGGAGTTGGCATTATCTGCTTGCGGATGTGTTTCAGGGTAGGCTGCCACCTCAAGATGAAACTGGTCATTATAATTATCGCGTATAAAAGTAATTAATTCATTGGCATAATTGAAGTCACTTTTTGAAATAGTGCCAGAAGGCATATCTCCGCGTAAGGTAACAATGCGATTAATGTCTTGTTGTCGGTAATCGTCAAGTATGTCTTTTAACTGTTGTTTACTTGAGCCAATGCATGATAAATGTGGTGCTACGTTGCAGCCTGTTTTTTCTTTAATTTTAGTTACGGCATTAAATGTGTTCTCTCGAGTTGAGCCACCCGCACCAAAAGTAACAGAAAAAAATTCGGGGTTAATTTCTTTTTTAAAAACATCGGCAGTATTAAAAAGATTTTCCATTCCCTTATCTGTTTTCGGAGGGAAAAATTCACAGCTAAATTGTTGTTTTAATTTTTGTTGGGTTTTCATAAATGAAACCTGTAGTAATTTTTAATGTCTAAAAACGCTCCCTTTAGAAAAAGTGAAATTGAGGGATATTTAAAGGTTATAAAAATAAACATCCTCCAACCCTCTATTTCTAAGGGGTGAGTTTTAAAACACTATATTAAAGTCTAAATATTAGTAACGATAATGCTCGGCTTTATATGGGCCGTCAACCGATACATTAATATAGTCAGCCTGTTCCCGGGTTAGTTCGGTTAAGTGCGCGCCAATTTTAGTTAAATGTAAGCGCGCTACTTTTTCGTCTAACTGCTTGGGCAGAATATAAACTTTATTTTCATAAGCTTGAGCATTAGTGAAAAATTCTATTTGTGCCATAACCTGATTGGTAAATGAAGCTGACATTACAAAGCTTGGGTGGCCGGTTGCACAACCCAGGTTTACTAAGCGCCCCTTAGCCAGAATAATTAATTTTTTGCCATCAGGGAAAATAACGTGATCAACCTGTGGTTTAATTTCTTCCCACTCGTAATTTTCCAGTGAAGCAATATTAATTTCAGAATCAAAGTGACCGATGTTGCAAACAATCGCTTCGTTTTTCATTGCTTGCATGTGGTGGTGGTCAATGACATTTAAGTTGCCGGTAGTGGTAACGAAAATGTCACCCATGCCTGCAACTTCATTTAAATCGACAACGCGGTAACCTTCCATTGCAGCTTGCAATGCACAAATAGGATCAATTTCTGTAACCCAAACCGTAGCGCCCATGCCTTTGTATGCTTGTGCACAACCCTTACCTACATCGCCATAACCGATTACAACACAAATTTTACCGGCAATCATTACATCGGTTGCACGTTTAATACTGTCAATTAATGATTCACGACAGCCATACAAATTATCAAATTTAGACTTGGTTGCCGAGTCATTTACATTCATTGCGGGGAATAATAATTCGCCTTTTTCCTGCATTTCATATAAACGGTGAACGCCGGTTGTGGTCTCTTCAGTAACGCCTTTCACGCTGCCTGCAATATCGCCCCAAACGGTTTCGCCAGATTTTATGGTGCGACGTAAAACGTTTAGTACTTCTTTATACTCTTCGTTGTCATCATCTTTTGTTGCTGGAATGGCACCGGCTTTTTCAAACTCTACACCCTTGTGAACGAGTAACGTTGCATCACCGCCATCATCTAAAATCATGTTGGGTAATTCGCCGTTAGGCCACATTAATGCCTGCTCGGTACACCACCAATACTCTTCAATGGTTTCGCCTTTCCAGGCAAAAACAGGAATTTCTTTTGCGGCAATGGCAGCAGCAGCATGGTCTTGAGTAGAGAAAATATTGCAAGAAACCCAACGTACACTTGCGCCTAAATCAACCAGTGTTTCAATCAGCACGGCGGTCTGAATGGTCATGTGGATACTGCCCATAATGCGGCAGCCATCTAAGGGTTTTTTGCCCGCGTATTCTTCGCGCAGCGCCATTAAGCCCGGCATTTCAATTTCGGCGATTGAAATTTCTTTGCGCCCCCAATCGGCCAGTGACATATCGGCAACTTTATAATCTGTAAATTCGCTCATGATTTTATTCCTAAATAATTCTTGAATGAACGGTGCGTTTTTCGCACCGGTTAAAATTTAAATGCCCGCTGCGTCTTTTAAAGCATCAGCTTTATCGGTGCGTTCCCAAGTGAAGTCTGCTTCGGTTCTGCCAAAGTGTCCATAAGCGGCGGTTGCTGAATAAATAGGGCGCAATAAGTCCAACATTTGAATTAACCCCTTGGGCTTAAGGTCAAAATGTTCGCGTACCAGCTCTTCTATGCGGCTATCATCAATTTTGCCGGTGCCAAATGTCTCTATAGAAATAGAAGTGGGCTCGGCAACGCCAATGGCATAAGATACCTGAATTTCACATTTATCTGCCAGGCCCGCCGCCACAATATTCTTTGCAACATAACGGCCTGCATATGCGGCAGAGCGGTCAACTTTTGAAGGGTCTTTACCCGAGAAGGCGCCGCCACCGTGACGCGCCATACCGCCGTAGGTATCAACAATAATTTTACGGCCGGTTAAACCGCAATCGCCAACCGGGCCGCCAATTACAAAGTTGCCTGTTGGATTAATGTGGAACTGGGTGTCGGCACTGATGAGTGATTCAGGTAAAACCGGTTTAATTACTTCGTCCATAATGGCTTCGCGTAATGCGCTTAAGCCAATGTCGGGTGAGTGCTGGGTAGATAGAACTACCGCATCGATGGCAACAGGCTTGCCGTCTTCATAACGGAATGTTACCTGGCTTTTTGCATCCGGGCGCAACCAGTTCAATGTGCCATTTTTTCGAACTTCAGCCTGACGCTTGACCAGTGCGTGGGCATAAGTAATAGGTGCAGGCATCAATACGTCGGTTTCATTGCAGGCATAGCCAAACATCAGGCCCTGATCACCGGCGCCTTGCTCTAAATCATCGCCTTCGCCTTCGTTGACGCCCATAGCGATATCGGGAGATTGTTTATCGATAGAGGTGATGACAGCGCAGGAATCTGCATCGAAGCCCATTTCGGAGTTGGTGTAGCCAATGTTGCGTACCGTGTCACGTACGATTTGCTGCATATCCACCCATGCTTCGGTGGTGATTTCACCGGATAATACCACCATACCGGTGTTTATCAGGGTTTCACAAGCAACGCGAGCTTTCGGGTCCTGCTCAAAAATGGCATCTAAAATGGCATCCGAAATTTGGTCGGCAACCTTATCTGGATGGCCTTCTGATACGGATTCAGAGGTAAATAAGTGATTTTTAGACATGTTTACATTCCTCAATATAAAGCATAGCCAGTATTTGCCGGCTAATCTAATTAAGCGAAATGAGTGAATCGGGTGAATTGATTCTGTCGAATATGATATTCGCGCTCATTCTTTAGCTAAATTAGAAACTAATAAATGAGCGCCGTTTAAAATAATTGCACCAAGCCTGACAGAGAGATCTGCTGCAGCGCTCCTTAGTGCGGACAGAGATTATAGTTCAAACAATTAGAAATGGCTAATTTAAGCGAAAAACTATTTAATTGCAGCTATGCGTGTATTGAATAAAGAAAATTATGTAAGCCCTAACAGCGCGCTGAAAATTATTGAGAATAAAGCTCCGTGAGTTCGGCTTTTTCATCTTCACTCAATGTGGTTGATTTGCTTTTATTGAGTAGCTCCTGCATGCGAATTTCATTGTGCTTTTGCAGCAGATTGGCAAACGCATCATTGAGAGAGGTGAGGTAGGTTTCAGCAGTGGCTTCGGGAATATCCAGCTGCATTAGTTTATTAATAACACCCGCATCATCGGTGTCGCGCCAGCGCTCTAATAAGATAGAAGGGGACTTGGCATCGGTTTGTAAAATGGTGTTATGAATTTGAATCAATAAAGCTAAGCCGGGCATATCCGCGCTTAATAATTTCTCAGGGATGGTGCTGCTTTTTGCGAGTTCAGGAAATTGCAGCAATAAGGCTATTGCCATGCGGGTAGGGGTCATGCTGACCTGATGTTTAGGCGATAGGTTTTGGCGGTTTTGAAAAACCTGAGCTTGTTGCACCTGTTGTGATTCGGGAATATGTTGCTGTAAGTTACTGCGGGATAAACCAATTATTTTAGACAGTTGATTCACTAATAAATCTTTAAATACCCCGTCAGCAATTTTACCGATTAAAGGCTTAGTTTCTTCAGATAAGCGAGCGCAACCATCGGCGGTGGTTAAATCTAAATTGAGGGATAAATGATCGAGCAAAAAATCCGCCAGAGGTGTGGCATTGCCCAGGCGTTGTTCAAATGCTTGCTGGCCTTCCTTGCGCACTAATGTGTCAGGGTCTTCGCCATCGGGTAAAAATAAAAACCGCGCCTGCACACCGTCGCGTAAAACGCTTAACGAATTTTCCAGTGCGCGCCATGCGGCTTTTTTGCCGGCGGCATCACCGTCGTAACAAAAAATAAGTTCGGGCACAATTCGAAATAGTTTCGAAATTTGGGTGCTGGAGGTGGCGGTGCCGAGGGTGGCCACCGCATATTTAATGCCGTGTTGGGCGAGTGCCACCACATCCATATAGCCTTCCACAATCACAATGTGGTTTAAATCTTTTACTGCCTGGCGTGCTTCGTATAAGCCGTAAAGTTCTTCGCCTTTGTGAAACACCGGTGTTTCAGGGGAGTTTAAATACTTGGGTTCACCCTTGTCTAAAATGCGCCCGCCAAAACCAATGGTGCGCCCGCGCCGGTCGCGAATCGGAAACATAATGCGGTCGCGAAATCGGTCGTAGATTTTTTGCGGATTTTTTTCGATGCTCAAACCTGATTTTATGCAGGCCATTTTGGTTTCATTATTATTACCTAACGGCGAGCTAATAAAATTCCAGCTCTCGGGCGCGTAACCCATTTGAAAGTTTTTCGCAATTTCACCGCTCAAACCGCGCTGCTTTAAATAGTCGACGGCACGGGGGGTGTTTTTTAATTCGGCAGCAAAACTACTGGCGGCTTTATCGAGCACATCATAGAGCGGTTTTTTGTCGTCTTGTTGCAGGCTAAAGTTGCCCTGCTCACGGGGTACGTCAATATGGTATTCAGCCGCCAGTACTTCTATGGCATCTACAAAATCCAAACGTTCGTATTCCATAATAAAGCCGAGTGCTGTGCCGTGAGCGCCACAACCAAAGCAATGGTAAAACTGCTTGTTTTGGCTAACGGTAAACGATGGGCTTTTTTCATTATGAAACGGGCAGCAGGCAATGTGTTCTTTGCCGCGTTTTTTTAATGCCACACGTGAATCAACCACGTCGACAATGTCGGCGCGGTTGATTAGGTCATCGATAAATTGTTGGGGGATGCGACCAGCCATAAGTGTATTTTGCCATAGAGTGGCGGGCTGTGTTGAATAGTATTAAATATGAAATGCCTTTAACTGTATTTACTCGTGGGTAATATTAGATTCACTAGCCGACTGTGCCGCCAACGCTTGTCGTGATTGGATCATTACCAGTTTTAGCGCATCAATGTAAGGCACTACGCCATTCGCAATCATAATTTTACGGCCCTGGCGGCTGTGGGCAAAGCGAATGAATTTTTTAATTTCTTTAAGGTTTTTGCTTTGTGGGTTATAGGTAATAAACAGTGGACGGTATAAAACATAATCGCCTTTTTTTATTGATTTATAATCGGGTTGTTTATCATTCAGGCTTAAAATTTTCACTTTTCTTAAACGTGCGCTACTCACACCGGTAATGGCAATGCCGTTTATATCGGACATTACGGCCTTTTCAACCGGACCACTGGATTTGAGCTTTTTAGCAGTTGGAAAATCTTTACTAATATCTGAAAAAATTAATAACCGAATAGAATAGCCAACACCGGAAATTTTGCCTTTGCGTGCATAAAGTTTAATGGGGGCATCATTGCCGTCAAGGCTTTTCCAGTTAGTGATTTCTCCCGAGTAGATTTTTTTAACCTGCTCAAGTGTTACATTTTCTACCGGGTTATCCGGGTGGGTAATGACGGCGAGTGCATCCCAGGCAACGGGTTCAAAACCGACCTTTTTTTCGGCTAGATTATTGGGTAAGTAATATCGACAAGAGCCGCCAAAATCGGCTTCTTGTGAAGATACATCGCGTATACCGCGGGTCGCACCGCCACCTTGTAAATTAATTGTGACATTGTTTTTTTTGTTATAGGCTTCGGCCAAGCGAGTCATATAAGATTTTTTGCTAATGCCGCAACCAACCCAATTTAAAATGTTCTCTGAGGTGTCGGCCTGTGCGTAAAATGAGCCAGAATAAATTAGGAATAGACAGCCGATAAGCTGTAAACAAAAGTGCTTCATGTGTTATAACCTCAAATTAAAATATATTGCGTATGTGCTTATAAATTGCATAAGGTTTAATTACACTTTATAAAGCTAACGACTGGTCTCGGCAATCCATTTAAATAACTTTTTGGGAATTATTATAATTATTCATAAGTTATAGCAGGAAATGCTTAGGGGCGAAAGGTTTTGAGATTATATTTTTAGGCGGGCTAAAAAAACCCTCCCCCGAATGGGGGAGGGTAAACGTTTCCATTTTTTATAGCTATCTTAGAAAATGGCGAGTAGTTGTAGTGATAGTCTGTCGTCCAAACCTTCGGCAATCAAGTTTGGATTTGCTGTGCTTGGCACGCCGGGTGCCTCCAGATTGCGTATTTCATAGTTGAAAGTCACGCGAGTTTTCTTGTTAAAGAAGTACTGAGCGCCTAGTGTTACTGTATCAAACTTACGTTCAATACTTGCGGCACCTTCTGTCCCGCGGTTTAGCACATCATAACGAAGATCCAGTTCTAGTTTGGGGATAATTTTATAGCCAAAGTCGACGTAATAACCATCCGCTTTATTATTAGTTAGTATATTTAATGATGATGTTGTTTGCCCGTTATTGCTTGCAGAGCCAGGAACAGCGGCACCATCTGAACCATTAAAGATCATACCATCAGCCGTCATATATTCTGCTGCTGCACGGTATTTGCCGCGTAGAAATGTGAGGCCAAGGCCGTTACGTGTACGATTATATACACCTGCACCACCTGTATTGCCGGCACCTGTTAGTGTGCGCTTACCATCCTGTTGCCAAGCGAACATCTTCAGGTCCTGGCGACGCGCACCTTTACCCCCAAATACTAGTGTAGAAGACCAGTAGAGATAAGTGTCCTTATTGTTGTCATTATCACCAAAGTTAATGCCATTGCCATTGCCGTACATAACCGCATAGCTGTGTTCCCAATTATTAACCTTGAAGATCTCAAATACCTGAATACCGGTATCTCGGAATGCACCAACAGATTGTGTTGGTGTATTAGCGCCGCCATCAGTAAAAGTGGGTGGCGTGCCAGGTGTGACAGATGTGGTTGATCCATCACCTGGCATAAAACGTTCCAGCATCATCTGGTCTGTCATGCTGGTGAAGTTAACGTAGTTAAATACGTGAATCGCCTGTAAACCTTCTTCCGCAGTAGGGGTTTTGAATAAACCCATACGAATACGCGCACCGGGAATATGGTTCAGTGTAATGCTGGCATCCGTTGCGGCAACACCGGTTTTACCCAGTTTTGTGATGCCGTTGTTACCAAATTCAGCCAGGAAGAAATAGTTAACTTTGTCATCAAGGGGGAAGCCGGTGCCACGAACACCGATACGGGCACGACGAATATTAAATGATTCAGTCGATTTATTGTCAGGCTTAATCATGTTAGGCGCCATATTTTGTCCTGTCCATGGTCCTGCCGGAATCTTTGTGTCATCTGTACTTTGATACTCAGGCTGAATAAACCCCCAAACCTTTGCGCGAGCAGCAGAGCCGGGTTTTTCGGTGCCTTGTAATGCTAACCAGTTAGCGGCATAAGCTTGTGGAGCTGCGACAGTTAAGCCAGCAAGTAATAATATTTTTTTCATGTTCATCTATAATTTCCTCTGAAGACCGATTAAGGCTTAACCAGCGTGTAGCCCTGGTCTGTTAAATCTATAATGCGTACTACGCCAGCGCTAACAGGTTTTGCCTGTGGTACTAGCTTTGGAATATGCCCCAACTTTTTGCTGAATGCCTTAATAGTATTTTTGCAGGCAGAGAACTGAACACCTGCCCCATTTAAACCTTTAATGCGGCTAGAGTTGCTGTTGCCATCCATCAATAGACGTAAGCCTGGGCCAAAAGCCACAATCTCAACGTCGACTTTATCCTGGCCATAATGCTTAACCAGGTTGCTTGCAACATTAAGTACAAGTGTTTGCTTGAAAGGGTTAGGGTCGCTTATCTGTAAGACAACACGTTTTTCAGCAAACGGCTTTGACTCTTTATCCGCAAACACTGATAGTGATGTCATGCTTAGCAGTAGCGCTAATATTAATGTAGTAAATTTCATTTAAGTTGTAACCTCCTCAGGTTTAAATTTTGTATGAATTTAAAGTATAGATGGAGCTGAAAGCAAAAATATTCCAAATAATTCCAATGAATTCAATAGATTAGATATTAAATATATTATTATTTTCTAATTTATTATTCTGGTTTTGGTATGTGAAATAAATAAGTGGAATAAATAGCCAGCCGCTTACATCTAATATATTGTGGGTATAACCCATTAATGAAGAAGAGTGTGTTTGTGAATATTTTTAAATTGGCCTGCCGTAAGGTGGCACTAGTAAGGCGCATTGAAGGTAGCCGGTCTAAGTTTTATCGAATGGCTTATGCATGGTCACATGATGCGATGTTGGCGGATGATTTAGTGCAGGAAGCGCAAATGCTCGCACTGCAAAAAATCGATCAGTTGAAAGATGAAGCCGCCTTTGATGGCTGGATGTACACCATATTAAATAATGTGTGGCTAGGTTATTTGCGTAAAAGTCGGCCCTGCGAAGATATTGAAAATGTGGTAATTGTGGATAACACCTCGCCCGAGCATGAAATGTTGGTGCGCCAAATTGACTTTATGGTGCGTGATGCGATGTCGAGTTTACCTAATGCACAACGCCAGGTGGTGAGCCTAATTGATTTAGATGGTTTAAGTTACAGTGAAGTGGCGAGTATTTTACAGGTGCCGATTGGCACGGTAATGAGCCGTTTAAATCGAGCAAGAAGTGCGCTAGCGAAAGTGATAAACAAAAATAGAATACAGCAGGAAAGTGTGTCGCAATCAATTTATACGTCACAGGAGACATTCACTCAAAGTAAGTCCCAAATTAAGTCTCGGGGTAGATTAAGAGTGGTGAAATAACAATGAAATTTTCAGCAGAGATGATTAGCGCCTATGCAGATGGTGAATTGCAGGGTAGTGAAAAAACAGAATTTGAAAACGTGCTACAACATGACGTGGAATTGCAGCAGGCTTTAACCGACTTATGTGCATTAAAGTCACAACTACAGCATACCTACCAGAATGTTGTGCCGCCGGCAAAAGCGCAATATACAAAAAGCAACTATCGTTACGCGATGTATGCGGTATTTTTTGTGCTAACGTTTTCAGTGGGCTGGCTTAGTGGTGGTGCGATGCATTCGCAATCCGAAAATCTGGCTGAGGTAAATACTTTAAATCCGGGTATGCAAGTAATTGCAGAGCAACCGGGTAAATATATTTTGCATATTAGTGTTCGCGATAAATCAAAATTTAAACAAATACTCGATCAGGCAGAAGCGTTAATGAGTAATTATAAAAATAAAGACCAAAATATTCAGTTAGAAATTATTGCGAATGCGGGTGGTTTGGATTTATTCCGTGAAGATGTTTCGCCTTATGCCCAGCGTGTTAAACAACTACGAGTTCAGTATCCGAATATAAAATTTATTGCTTGCAGTAATGCAATCGAGCGGTTGCGCGAACAGGGCAAAAAACCAAATTTGATTAATACGGTGCACCAAGGTTCTACTGCAATTGATCAAGTCGTGAAACGCATACACCAGGGTTGGTCGTATATAAAAATTTAAGAGTTGTTTGTTGTAGGTCGTAAAAAGGGTAGCCGGTTGGTTGCCCTTTTTTTATGCTGATAAAAACATATGATTTATTTTCTAATCACTTAAAAATCTGGTTTTGAAAAAAACGGCATTAAATGTTCTTGGAGACAGGGCTTTAGCCACGTCTCCAAATTAAATTATGCCTAATTTCACTGGTGCCCCGTTAACTTCGGTGCCCGCATTACTTCGGGCTTCTGTTTTACGTCGTACGGTCAGGCAAAGTCTGTTCAAAACGGCCCTATGCAGTTTTATCTTGAATGTTTCTATCGGGAACCCGATGGATTAATTCATTCATATTGATTCACCTTTAGCCTTTACTTTCCGGTTGCAGTATTCGTTAACTTATTAAGTGCCACCGTCATTTTCTTTTCTATTTCTTTGCGGTCGGTGATACCGTGTCTTTTTGAAATATACGCAGGGTCGTTATAACTTAACCAAACTTTGCCGTTTGCGTCCCGCCATGCCAAAGCCTTCAGCGGTAAGTCGATGCCAGAGGTTTGTTTAGAGGTAAACATATGGCTGCCGAGCTTGGGGTTGCCAAATATTAGCAGTTCAGTCGGGCGCAAATTAATGCCCACACCGGCCGCGCGTTCGCTGTGGCTCCAGCGCGTCACAATAGTGATACCTTTCTTTTTTAAAACATTTTCCAGTCGATCAATAGTTTCACTGACGCTGTATTTACTTTGTTTGCTAATTAATCCATCGGGGCCGGCAAGGACTAAACATGGGGTTAACAGCAGGGTGATTAGGGGGATTGCCGAGCTTAATAGTTTATGCATTTTATGTAATCCTTATTTTATCGTTATTATAAAGTGAAAATAGTTAAACATAATACCAAAAAACAGATTATACCAATATATTTCTACTTAGCGTTTAAATGATGGAATAAAAAACTTTTGGATTTTGTCTTTATATTAATAATTTAAATCATAAAATAAATCACTGGAGATTTTAGATGAAAAAAATACCCCTGGTTATAATGTTCACAACGTTAATATTGATGGGACTTTCTGCGGCTGTTAACGCAAAAAAAGATGCGGGTCATGGGCATGATTACCGAACCTTTCATATGAATGGTGATATTAGTTACGGTAATATTAAAGACTCTTATTCATCTGATCTCGTTATGTATTTAGCAGGCAACCAGTTTATGGTGATGGAAGAGTTGATTAAAGATTTTCAGTCAAAGCATAAAAATATTAAAACCATTTATGTTGAAACTATTCCACCCGGACAAATTTTAAAGAAACAGTTATTAAAGCAGGGTGAAATTAATGGTGAAAAAACATCGATGACACCGGATTTATATGCAAGTGTAAAAGTGAATCACCTAAAAAAATTAAATGCTAAAGGCTTGTTGAATAAGTATATTATTTATACTCATAATAAATTAGAATTAATGGTGGCCAAAGGCAATCCTAAAAATATTAAAGGCGCAGCAGATTTAGCGCGAGATGATTTGGTGCAGTCACACCCTAATCCTTTAACCGAAGGTATCTTTAAGTTTTACGGTAGTGAAATGCTAAAAGATATGGGTATTCACGATAAAGTTACCGGCGGTAAAAAGTGTAAAAAATGCTGGGCAGTTCCACAAAAAACCTGGTTCACTGCGCGTCACCATCGTGAAACACCTTACCGCATAGAAAATAATCAAGCGGATGTGGGTATTGTCTGGACGACAGAAGTAGCGCACGCAAAAGCCGAAGGCCGTAAGATTGATGGTGTTTCGATTAAAGCATCTTTAAATAAGCAGGATAAAGTAGCGTACGCGATTGGTATTATGACCAAGAGTCGTAACCCGAATAATGCGCAGATGTTTTTAGATTATTTAGGCACCGATAAAGCGCAAAATATTTATGCTTCTTATGGTTTTGGTAAAGCGACTAGAAATGAATTAAAAACTAAAACATTTTAAGTTTATAAAAAAGTCATAGCTGAAAAAAGCACCTCATTGAGGTGCTTTTTTTATGAATTCAAATTGTGGAAAATAAAAGGATTCTAACGTAAATAAAAGCATAAAAATTTACGCCTATTAGCGGTAGTATTTTTACTTTGAGTTCAAAAAATTATCAATTTCAACAGCCGCCTGACGGCCTTCATTAATACCCCAAACCACTAAAGACTGCCCACGACGACAATCACCCGCTGCGTAAACACCTTTAATGTTAGTAGCATATTTGCCATATTCGGCCTGATAGTTTGAACGTGCATCGTAATCAATTTTTAATGCATCACTTACATAATGCTCCGGGCCAGTGAAGCCCATTGCCAGTAAAACTAAATCTGCAGACCAGGTTTTTTCTGAGTCGGCGACTTCTTGCATATTCCATTTTCCGTCTATGCTTTCCCATTTAACTTCGATGGTTTTAACGCTTGAAACTTTACCGTCAATGCCCGTAAAGCCTTTGCTTAACACACAATATGTGCGGGGGTCTTCGCCTTGCACTTTTGAGGCTTCTTCGTGGCCATAATCTACACGGTAAATATGCGGCCATTCGGGCCAGGGGTTGTTTTCTGCGCGCGCTTCCGGTGGCATGGGCATTAACTCGAAGTTAACCACTGATTTACAACCGTGGCGCAATGAAGTGCCAATGCAATCGGTGCCAGTATCGCCACCGCCAATCACTACAACGTGTTTGTCTTTTGCAGAAATATAGTTGCCGTTTTCCAGGTTTGAATCTAATAAACTTTTTGTATTCGCGGTTAGAAAGTCCATCGCGAAATGTACGCCGTTTAAGTCGCGACCATCTACGGGTAAGTCACGAGGCGTGGTTGCACCGGTTGCAAATAAAATCACATCGGTATTTTGTTTTAATTCATTAATGTCGATGTTTTTGCCAACGTCTGCATTGGTTTTAAATTCAACGCCTTCATCTTTCATTAGCTGTACGCGACGATCAATTACGCCTTTGTCCAGTTTCATATTTGGGATGCCGTACATTAATAGTCCGCCAATGCGATCGGCACGTTCGTAAACCGTCACGCTGTGCCCCATGCGATTGAGCTCTTGCGCCGCCGCCAGTCCCGCAGGGCCTGAGCCAACCACTGCGACTTTTTTGCCGCTGCTGGCTTCAGGCTTTTCTGCTTTTATCCAGCCTTCATCAAATGCACGATCAACAATAGCACATTCAATATTTTTGATTGTGACTGCAGGGTTGGTAACACCTAAAACACATGCTCCTTCACAGGGTGCGGGGCAAACGCGGCCAGTAAATTCTGGAAAATTATTGGTGGCATGTAAACGGGCATTGGCATCTTCCCAGCGGTTGTTATAAACCAGGTCATTCCATTCCGGTATTAAATTATCAACCGGGCAACCATCGTTAGACTGACAAAACGGAATGCCGCAGTCCATGCAACGTGCGCCCTGAGTAATCAGGTGCTCTGTGTCGTGTTCGGTGTAAATTTCGCCAAAATCTTTCAGGCGTTCAGTGGCATCACGGTAAGGTGCTGTCTCTCGATCGAATTCTTTAAAACCTGTTACTTTGCCCATTGTTCTTCTTTAACCTTTTATAAAATCTTTTTACCGCAAATAAGCGAGAATGCACGCGAATAAAACCGAATATGATTGTTGTTACACGGCCGGCGTAACAGCAAAAATTTTTTGCGTCAATTCGCGTTTATTTGCGAAAAAAAGCTTTTGGTTTTTACTAAGCGGCATTCGCTTTTTTCTTTTGCTCTTCTAGTACCCGTTTGTAATCCGTCGGCATGACTTTTACAAACTGACTCAACGCGCCATCCCAGTCTTTCAGTAGGCGTTCTGCCACCGCAGAGCCGGTGTAATTAAGGTGGTTTTCAATCATGGTTTTCAGCTCTGCAATATCTTCGTCGGTAGAAACTGTTTCCAGTTCAACCATGCCCGGGTTGCATTTTGTTGCAAGGTCACCGGCGTGATCCCAGATATAAGCAATGCCGCCACTCATGCCTGCGGCGAAATTACGCCCGATTGGGCCGAGTACCGCAATGCGTCCGCCGGTCATGTATTCACAACCGTGGTCGCCAATGCCTTCAACTACCGCGGTGGCACCTGAGTTTCTTACGCAGAAACGCTCCGCTGCAATGCCGCGGAAATAAGCCTCGCCGGAGGTTGCGCCGTATAAACAAACGTTACCGACAATAATGTTTTCTTCAGCAACAAATGTCGCGTTTTTAGCGGGTGCGACAATTATGCGTCCGCCACTTAAACCTTTGCCAACGTAATCATTTGCATCGCCCTCTACTTCAATGGAAATACCTTTGGCTAAAAATGCACCTAAAGATTGTCCTGCTGAACCGGTGAGCTTAATATTAATTGTGTCATCGGCTAATAAATCCGTGCCGTATTTTTTCGCCACCTCATTCGATAGCATGGTGCCGACTACGCGGTTGGTGTTGATTACCGGCAACTCAATATTCACTTTTGTGGCGTTATCTAACGCGGCTTTTGATAATTCAATTAACTGATTATCTAAGGCTGCTTCTAAACCGTGGTCTTGTGCCACAGTTTGAAACACGCCAACATCCGCATGGGGTTTTTCAGCCGGTGTTAATAGCATTTGCAAATCAAGGCCGCTTTGTTTCCAGTGTTCCGCGTCAGTTGCCTGTTCCAAACAATCAACCCGGCCAATCATTTCATTGATGCTGTGAAAACCTAATTGCGCCATGATTTTTCTTAAATCTTCCGCAACCATAAACAGATAATTCACAACATGTTCTGGTTTGCCGGTGAATTTTTTGCGCAGTTCTTTATCCTGTGTTGCGATGCCTACGGGGCAAGTGTTCAGGTGACACTTACGCATCATAATACAACCCATCGTAATTAATGGTGCGGTGGCAAAACCATATTCTTCTGCACCAAGTAATGCGGCAATGGCCACATCACGGCCGGTTTTCATTTGGCCGTCAGTTTGAATAATTACGCGGGAGCGTAAGTCATTCATCACCAGTGTTTGATGTGTTTCTGCAACACCCAACTCCCACGGTAAACCCGCGTGCTTAATTGAAGTGATGGGGGATGCGCCAGTGCCTCCATCGTGCCCAGCAATGACAATGTGGTCGGCGTGTGCTTTGGTTACGCCGGATGCAATCGTGCCCACACCATTTTCGGCGACTAACTTAACCGAGATGCGCGCTGCACGATTAGCATTTTTTAAATCGTGAATCAGCTGGGCTAAATCTTCGATTGAATAAATATCGTGATGCGGTGGCGGGCTAATTAAACCCACACCCGGCGTTGAGTGACGTAGACGAGCAATTAAATCATCCACTTTTGTGCCAGGTAACTCACCGCCTTCGCCGGGTTTTGCACCCTGCGAAACTTTAATTTGTAACTCATCGGCATTGCTTAAATAATTAATGGTGACACCAAAGCGCCCGGAGGCAACTTGCTTAATCGCCGAGCGGCGTGAGTCGCCATTCGCCTCCGGTGTCCAACGTGCGTCATCCTCACCACCTTCGCCGGTGTTGGATTTGCCGCCCATGCGGTTCATCGCAATCGCTAAAGATTCGTGCGACTCGGGCGAGATAGAGCCGAAACTCATGGCGCCGGTTGCAAAACGTTTTACAATTTCTTTTGCTTCTTCTACTTCGCTAATGTCGATGGCTTTGTTAACACCGGCTTTAAAATTTAACATGCCGCGTAAGGTACATTTTTTTGTATCTTCATTGGCGGAGATCGCAAATTTTTCGTAAGCGTTTTTATCACCGGTGCGCGCCGCCTGTTGCAGAGTTGAAATGCTTTGTGGGTTCCACATGTGGCTATCGCCTTTTGCGCGCCAGTGCATGTCGCCCTGATTGGGTAAAATCGAAACATTCGTTTCGTCATAGCCCAAAGCGTGACGACGCATTGATTCTTCTGCAACGACATCAAAACCAACGCCTTGAATTCGGCTAGCGGTGCCATCAAAACAACGCGCAACAATTTCATCGGCTAAACCAACCGCTTCAAAAATTTGTGCGGCTTTATAAGATTGCAGAGTCGAAATACCCATCTTTGCAAACACTTTAAACATGCCTTTGCCAACCGATTTTCTATAGCCTTCAACAATTTTATCATCGGTGTCGTGTGCATCGTTTACTAATAAACCTTTACGTGATGCATCCCATAACGCTTCGAAAGCCAGGTAAGGGTTGATGGCATCAATGCCGTAGCCGGTCAATAAACAGTGGTGGTGCACTTCGCGGGCCTCACCACTTTCTAAAACCAGACCAATGCGCGTACGCAAATGTTTTTGTACTAAATGTTGATGCACGGCGCCGGTTGCCAGCAATGCGCTCACTGGAATGCGATCCGCAGAGATATTTCTGTCGGATAAAACAACTAAACTGTGGCCATCTTTAATAGCTTGTTCGGCTTCATTGCATAAACGATCAATGGCGCTTGATAACCCGGCAGCGCCCTCTGATTTGTCGTAAGTTAAATCCAGGGTAGCGGATGTCCAGCCACGGAAATCTATGTGTTTAAGTGCGGCTAATTCTTCGTTGGTTAAAATCGGGTGCGGCACTAATAAACGGTGTGCATGCTCTTCTGATGATTCTAAAATATTTTTCTCAGGGCCAATGTAGCATTGCAAAGACATAACCACTTCTTCGCGAATTGAGTCAATTGCCGGGTTAGTGACCTGTGCAAATAACTGTTTGAAGTAATCATAAATCATGCGTGACTTATCAGACAGGCAAGCCAATGCCGCATCGTTACCCATCGAACCAACCGGATCACGACCTTCTTTTACTAATGGCAACAACATGAACTGCATGGTTTCAGATGTGTAACCAAAGGCACGCATGCGCGCTAATAATGTGTCCTGATTAAAGCCGTGGGGCTCCTGATTGGGCTCTAATTGTGACAGGGCAATACGCTGGTTTGAAAGCCATTGATGATACGGTTGCTTGGCAGCAAACTCGTGCTTCACTTCTTCATCCGGAATCATTCTGCCCTGATCGAAATCAATCAAAAACATTTTGCCCGGTTGTAGGCGGCCCTTAAGTTTTACATTGTCCGCGTCGATGGGTAGCACGCCTACTTCAGATGCCATAACCACACGATCATCATGGGTTAAATAGTAACGGCTGGGGCGCAACCCATTTCTATCTAAAGTTGCGCCGATATAGCGGCCATCGGTAAACACGATAGACGCCGGTCCATCCCAGGGTTCCATTAATGCGGATTGGTATTCGTAAAATGCGCGTTTTTCTTCGCTCATGCTGGCATCATTTTGCCAGGCTTCCGGCACCATCATCATGACGGCTTCTTGTAGTGAGCGGCCACCCATGAGTAAAAATTCTAAAACATTATCAAAGCTGCCGGAGTCTGAAATATCGGGTTCGATAACGGGTAAAACACGCTTGATGTCTTCGCCAAATAGCTGGCTCTCAGCGGTGCCTTCACGGGCACTCATCCAGTTAGCGTTGCCTAAACGGGTGTTAATTTCACCGTTGTGGCTCATAAAACGTTTAGGCTGCGCGCGATCCCACGAAGGGAAGGTGTTGGTTGAAAAGCGCGAGTGCACCATGGCCAAATGTGCGGTGAAATCCTCGGCATTTAAATCAGCATAAAACGGCATCATCTGGTCCGGGTTTAACATGCCCTTATAAACAATGACTTTAGTTGACAGTGAGCAGACGTAATATAGTTCGCGTTGTTTGATGTTTGCGTCATTGCGAATGTTGTGCCCCGCGTCTTTGCGCAGAATATAGAGCGTGCGCTCAAAATCTTCGGAGGAAACGCCATCGGCTGCGGCTACAAAAAGCTGTTCCATGAATGGCTGAGCAGAGCGAGCGGTGGGACCTATATCCGCTTTATCTGCATCGACGGGCAATACGCGCCAGCCGATTAGCTTTTGGCCTGCCTTTTCAATCAGTGCATTAATCAGGTTTTTGCAGTGAGTGCGTTCGGTTTCGTCCTGTGGCAAAAACACATTACCCGCTGCATACTGACCTTTTTCTGGTAGTTCTGCACCTAAGTCCTGTTTAGCAACACGAATTAAAAAATCGTAGGGCAGGCTGGTCATAATTCCCGCGCCGTCACCGGTGTTGGCTTCACAGCCACAGGCGCCACGGTGTACCATACGGCGTAAAATATGGTCGGCATCTTCTACGATCTGATGGCTGGCCCGACCTTTGATATGGGCCACAAAACCGACACCACAGTTTTCCGTTTCATTATCAGGGTTATATAACCCATGTTTGTTCGGTCTGGTGTATTGATTGAAGATGTCGTTGTTACTCATTGCTTGCCTCTTAAATACCTGAAAAAATGTAGGTATTTCATCAATTTAGCTATCCGGATAGTCACCGCAAAAGGCGCGGGGGTCGGACAAAGGGTCGGCTATTTTACAGTAAAAGGATGTTAAAACAAAGCGCTGTAGTGACTTGCGCTTAAAGCTTATTAATTATGAAAATGCGACTTTAATAGTGTCGATATACGAATGATATGTTTTATAGAGAGTTAATGCCAAGGCATAAAATATAGGCGTAAACAGCGAGGGTATAAAATGTGAGTCCGACAATGAAATTTAAGCTTAGGTGAATTGCTTTTTGTAAGGGGGGTTATTGTATTGCCTTTATCAGAAAAAATCCGAAAACAATGGCAGCCATAATTTGGATAAAAAATCATAAGGTTTCGTTTATACCGTTTATGTGTGTTAACGACATAAACGAATTTCCCGTTACTCAGTCTTGAGGGTAAATATTCTGCCCGTTAAGTTTAGCTGCCGGGTGTGGATTCGATTGAGTTTCAATGATAATAAATTGATGTGAGCCAAGTGGAACTCCAGCAAGGTCTCTAGCGGATATATAGTCTATAGTACTCTCTGTTTATTTTTAAACGAGCTTAACATGAACATTTATCTTTATAAGGTAATTAAAAAAGTATGAGATGGCTCTCACAGATTTATGAGCGTTCTCTAATAATACGGGCTTTGTTTTTTATTTTTTCTTAAAAATATTCTCATAACAATAGTTAGTCGCTTCAACAAAACCGTCAACGCTACCGCAGTCAAAACGTCGGCCTTTAAATTTGTAGGCCATTACGCAACCGTTTTTAGCCTGTTCTTTAATTGCGTCAGTAAGTTGAATTTCACCGCCGGCGCCGGGTTTGGTGTTTCTCAATAAATCGAAAATATCGGGGGTTAAGATGTAGCGGCCAATTACGGCGAGGTTGCTGGGTGCTTCATCTGCTGGCGGCTTTTCAACCATATCTTTTACGCGAAAAATATTGTCGCTAATCATCTCACCATCGATGACGCCGTAGCTGCTGATATTTTCTTTAGGCACTTCTTCAATAGCAATAATCGAGCATCGAAATTGATTGTACAACGCAACCATCTGTTTCATTACACTGTCTTCACCGGGTTCGGTAATGCACAGGTCATCGGCTAAAATTACGCCGAATGCCTGCTCACCAATCATGTTTTTGCCGGCGAGTACCGCGTGGCCTAGGCCTTTCATTTCTTTTTGCGGTGTGTAGGTAAAGGTGCAGTTGTCGAGCAAGGTGCGAATTTCTGATAGCTTAGCTTCTTTGCCGGTACCGGAAATTTCAGTTTCAACCTCGTAGCTAATATCAAAGTGGTCGGCGATGGAATGTTTGCCACGACCGGTTACAAAAGCATTGTGTTTCATGCCCGCATCTAAGGCTTCTTCTACGGCGTAGTGTATTAAGGGTTTATCCACAACGGGAAGCATTTCTTTTGGAATAGATTTTGTTGCAGGTAAAAAGCGGGTGCCGTAACCAGCTACAGGGTAGAGGCATTTTTTGATCATGCTGAAAAATCCTTAACGAAATAATTTTAACTTGTGGGGATTTTACGTTAAAAGGCTTTTTAAGCAAGTGGCGAACGGTGTGGTTGGTGTTGATGTCGCTACAATTGTTTGCTTAAACTAATGAGTTAAATGTCAGTGGCGGCAAGCTCGCAACTTGGAAGCAGTGATTTAGCTCTGCAGATAGCGAGGCTAAAACCTCGCTATCGAATGAAATTATGTTATCTTCGGTAGTATTTGTTTGGCTGATTTCAATTGTTTAAGACATGAAATAAATGCAACGGCCTTCACAGGAATGAGATTGTTTTTTAAGTTAACGGGACAGCAGTGAAAAATTGCAATTAAATTGCCGAGAGGATAAAAATAAAAGTGTTGTGTTTTGCGGGTTAAAAGTTATTGCAATATTTAGCAGACCGACCTTCAAATTTTGAAATAAACATGAAGCTTATTATTTCTGCGGCTACGCAATCAGGTGCTCGAAAAGATAGATGTTCAAAAAAATTTAATTGTACTCACCAGGAAGATCGTTTTTTATAACGGTAACCTTGCCAACTTTCTTGCCTGAAATTCTTAATAGTTCATCACCTGAAAACTCAAAACCAAGTTTTAATGCGATTCGTGCAACGTCATCCGCCGTTGATGATTCGAGCACCTCGTTTTTAAGTGCGGGATCAGACTGCATTTTTAATAAAAATGCCTGGAGTTGATCTATGGCCATGCTTTCAATTCCTATTCATATTGCCACTCACATAATAATCAGAGAAGCTTGTTGCAGATTATAATAAAGTTTTAAGAGCAGGTCTTGCCATGCTACATGTTAAACGTATGCTCTGTGATAAAAAACGGCCAGATAAAGCCAGGTTGCTTTTGGTTGACAAGGATGATTATTATTTATGATATTGCTCACTCAGCTCATGCACGGAATCAACCAGCACTTTTACATTGTCAGGATTAATGTCCGGTGTAATGCCGTGGCCTAAATTAAAGACATGGCCTTCGCCGGTGCCGAAATCGTTTAAAATTTTCGCGGTTTCTTCGCGAATGACTTCAGGTGATGCGTAAAGCGTATTCGGGTCCATGTTGCCTTGTAGTGCAACGCGACTTCCAACCGCAGCCTTAGCATCGGCAATGCTGGTGCTCCAGTCGATGCCGAGTGCATCGCAACCGGTATCGGCCATTGTGTTTAGCCACTGGCCGCCACCTTTAGTATATAAAATAACTGGTACCTGTCGTCCATCGGCTTCGCGGGTTAGCTTGTTCACAATTTTTTGCATGTACGCTAATGAAAAGAGTTTGTACATTTCGGGGTTTAAGTTACCGCCCCAAGTGTCAAAAATCATTACCGCTTGTGCGCCGGCTGCAATTTGTGCATTTAGGTATGAAGTTACCGATTCTGCAATTTTGCTTAATAACTGATGGGCTAAAGTCGGGTCATTAAATAACATGGTTTTAGATTTGCTGAAGGTTTTGCTGCTGCCGCCTTCAATCATGTAGGTGGCGAGTGTCCACGGGCTACCTGAAAAACCAATTAATGGCACATCGCCATTTAGTTCACGACGAATTGTGCGCACCGCATCCATAACGTATTTCAATTCGTTTTCGGGGTCGGGGACGGGCAGGTTTTGAACGTCTTTCGCGGTGCGAATTGGGTTGTTGAATTTCGGGCCTTCACCGGTTTCAAAATACAAGCCTAAACCCATGGCATCGGGGATGGTTAAAATATCGGAAAACAAAATGGCCGCATCTAAATCAAAACGACGTAAAGGCTGCAGAGTGACTTCGCAGGCCAAATCCGGATTCATGCACAGGCTCATAAAGTCGCCGGCCTGTTCGCGGGTGGCGCGATACTCGGGTAAATAGCGACCCGCCTGGCGCATAATCCAGATAGGCGTTTTATCGACAGGTTGTTTTAAAAGTGCGCGGAGAAAACGGTCGTTTTTTAGTTCTGTCATGGTTTTGATTAGCTTCTACAGGATTGAATTGTCGATTCTGGTCTCATGTCTAATATGGCGGCCAGGAAACCTGGTGGCTTTTTAAAGTCACTGGATCCCCGAAGCATTCGGGGATGACGGAAAATAAATTTGTCGTAGATGGTTCAGGCGTTAAGTTGAGCTTTAATTTTACTGCTCACCGCACCCATATCTGCACGGCCTTGCATCTGAGGCTTTAAAATCCCCATTACCTTGCCCATGTCTTTAATCGACGTGGCACCGGTATCGCCAATGGCTTTTGTAATCAACTGCTCTATTTCGTCGTCGCTTAAGGCTTCAGGTAGAAAATCTTGAAGGATAGACACTTCATATTCTTCCTGCTCCCACAAATCGTCTCGTCCGGCATCTTTGTACTGACTGATCGATTCACGACGTTGTTTAACCATTTTATCGAGTACGGCGAGTACGCGATCGTTATCCAGCTCAATGCGCTCATCCACTTCTATCTGTTTGATAGCAGCCAAAACCAGGCGGATAACGCCTAAGCGTTTTTTGTCGCCACCTTTCATTGCGGCTTTCATTTCAGCGGTAAGGCGTTGCTTTAGGTTTTCGTTACTCATATCGCAGGGTGCTTTTTAACGGCGGCGATGTGGGTTACGTGTTAAACGCTCGCGCTCTTTCGATAACTTCTTAAGGTTACGCTTTACAGCCGCCGCCGCTTTGCGCTTACGCTCAGTTGTGGGCTTTTCATAGCACTCACGACGACGGATTTCGGTTAAAATACCGGCTTTTTCGCATGAACGTTTAAAACGACGAAGAGCAACGTCAAATGGCTCGTTGTCTTTAACTTTTACTTGTGGCATTCAGAACTCTCACTCTAAAATATAACTTAAATTTATATCATGTTTATTCGAGGATACGGAGTGGGTGTCCAATCCGGTATCGTGGAACCGCGGGATTATAGTCCTTTGCGGCGGATATTCCAAACTAAATATGCAGATAATTTCAGGATAATGTAAAGAATGATTGTTTTAGGTATCGAATCCTCTTGTGATGAAACCGGTTTAGCCGTATTTGACTCTCAAAAAGGCTTGTTGGCACACGTGCTGCATTCACAAATTGCCCTGCACGGCGAGTACGGTGGCGTGGTGCCGGAATTGGCGTCACGGGATCATGTTCGGTATTTATTGCCCCTTGCAGAGCAGGTGTTAGAAAAAGCAGCTATTAAAAAATCGGAACTGGATGGCATTGCCTACACCGCCGGCCCCGGATTGATGGGGGCCTTGATGGTAGGGGCTTGCACCGGTAGAGCAATGGCACTGGCACTGGGTATTCCCGCCGTAGCCGTGCATCATATGGAAGGGCACTTGTTGGCGCCAATGCTGGAAGCGTCCGCACCGGAGTTTCCATTTGTGGCGCTGCTGGTTTCCGGGGGGCATACCTTGTTAGCCGAAGTTAAGGGCGTTGGGCAGTATGAATTGTTGGGTGAAAGTCTGGATGATGCGGCGGGTGAAGCGTTTGATAAAACCGCTAAAATGCTTGGATTGGGTTACCCTGGCGGTCCGGTTTTGGCAAAGCTGGCTGAAAAAGGTGAAAGCGGTGTGTATAAATTCCCCCGCCCCATGTGCGACAGACCCGGCCTGGATTTCAGTTTCAGCGGTTTAAAAACCTTCAGCCTCAACACCTGGCAAAAAGAAATAGCGGCGGGTAATGAGAATGAACAAACCCAGGCGAATATCTGTAAAGCCTTTGAAGAGGCGGTGGTGGATACGCTCACGATTAAGTGTCGGCGGGCGGTGCAGCAAGTAGGCGTTAAAACTCTGGTGATTGCCGGTGGTGTGGGGGCGAATTTGAGCTTACGCAAAGGTTTGCAGGCGATGATGGGCAAAGAGGGCGGCGAGTTGTTTTATCCGAGAATTGAATTTTGCACTGATAACGGCGCGATGATTGCGTATGCGGGTTGCCTGCGGTTGATGGCGGGTGAAACCGAGCCATTGGCAATAAACGTGAGAGCCAGATGGCCGATGAGTGAGTTGGCTGCGATTGGTTAAAGAAAATGTTTAATGAAAATAGCTCACAAAATACGACAGAAAGTGACGACCGTAATGAGCCGCTCTCGAAGCAACGCACTTAAAGTCAGTCGTTTATGCTTATTAACCCTCAACAAGGGGATACATAACAAGCTTGTCCAAAGCGGTTCGCCCAGATGTTATAGCGAGTAGCACCGCATTGAACCCACACGGCGGACTACCCCGAGGAATATGCGCCCAAACAGGATAGTTAGCCCTCCGTCTTTTTTTTATTACCAATCTTATCTTCGTTTCCTGCGAGCAGGTTTTGGATATTTTTCTTATGTTTCCAAATCAACAGCATCGCCATAAACGCAATACAGGTGGTAAGCACACTCGACTGGGTAATAAACCACGCCAGCACCGGTGAGCCACTGGCGGCGACCAGCGCAGATAGTGATGAGTAGCGCAGGGTGGTCGCCATAAACAACCAGATACCGATGGTGCCTAAGCCCAGTACCCAGTTGGTGGCGAGTAACACGCCCAGAATAGTCGCTACGCCTTTACCGCCCTTAAAGCCGTAATACAGTGGAAACAGGTGACCTAAAAATGCGGCCAGGCCGGTTGCAGCAATGACTTGCGTTGGCATCTCTAATAAAACCGCAATTAAAACCGGAATTAAGCCCTTTAACATGTCCCCGAGCAAGGTGATAATGGCAGCCTTTTTACCGCCGGCCCGTAATACATTAGTAGCTCCCGGGTTATTTGAGCCGACGGTTCTTGGGTCGGGCAACGACATAATTTTGCAGGTAATAATGGCGGTGGAAACCGAGCCGAGTAAATAGCCGAACAGGGCGAAGCCAATAATAAGTATAATGGGCGGCTGAAGTAATTCCACAAAGGGTCCAACGGGTGATTAAAGTAGGCTGCAATTTAACACGAATTGAAACAACGGTGAAATAGGGTGACGCAGACAATGCAAAAAGTCAGTTGCGTGTTTGTGCATGGCTGGGGAATGAACTCGGCTGTTTGGCAACCGGTATTAGAAAAATTACCCGGCTGGGTTGGCGCTAGCGTTATTGATTTACCGGGACATGGGCAAAGAACGGGTGAGGTTTTTGCGGATTTACCCAGCTTGAGTTTAGACCTGCAAACGCAATGTGAAAAAATAAAAATCACCGGACAGCCGTTAGTGTTAGTGGGCTGGTCGTTGGGTGGTTTGCCTTGTTTACAATTAGGTATTGAACAATCAAAGGTATTCGATGCTTTGGTTTTAGTGAGTAGTAATCCTTGTTTTGTGAATCGAGAAAATTGGCTTTACGGTATCGATGGTGAAGTTTTTAATCAATTTGCAGAGTCACTGAAAAAAGATTTTTCAGGTACAATTCGTCGCTTCTTGTCACTGCAGGTGAAGGGCTCGGATTCGGGGCGGGAAATTTTACGCAGCCTAAGAGAAAAAATACTGCAGCAACCTCAGCCCAATGCCATGAGTTTAGATGCGGGCCTGGCTATTTTGCAGCAGGTAGATTTGCGGGATCAGTTAGCAAAAATACAACAACCGATTAATTGGATTTTAGGTGGCCAGGATGGTTTGGTAAAAGCCGGGCTGGCTGATGTTTTAAATGATACCAAAGAAATGAATGCCATGAAAAATAATGTAAGCGTGTTTGAGAAAGCCGGGCACGCGCCTTTTTTATCCCACACGGATGCGTTTATTGAGCAGTTATTATTGCACATTAAAAATATAGCAAATTAAAAGTATAAAAAATTAAGAATACACAATGAGTCAAACTGAAAAAAATCGCATCCAAAAGCACTTTGATGCAAAAGCTATTTGTTATGAGTCTTCGGCAGTGTTGCAACGTAATGTGTGCCAAGAATTATTGCAACGTCTCGATTTAACCAGCTTAAAACCGGCTGTGGTTTTAGATGTGGGTTGTGGTACCGGTTGGGGCACGCAGGACTTATTAAAAAAATATAAAAAAGCCAAAATTATTTCTTTAGATTTATCCCCGGAAATGCTCAAGCAAACCAAAAGTAAAGGCAGTTGGTTGAGAAAACCTAAATTGATATGTGCAGATGCAGAAGGTATTCCACTCGAAAATGAATCGGTTGATTTGGTTTTTTCTAATTTAATGTTGCAGTGGTGCGACTATAAAAAAGTATTCGCAGAGTTTAAACGTGTTTTAAAGCCCGACGGTTTGTTAATGTTTTCAACATTCGGCCCCGATACTTTAAAAGAGTTAAAACAAAGTTGGGCGCAGGTTGATGATCACGCACATGTAAATGAATTTACCGATATGCATGATTTGGGAGATGAATTGATTCATGCAGGTTTGGCTGAGCCGGTGATGGATATGGATGTTATGAAGTTAACCTACGAAGACGTTATTTCTGTGATGAAAGATTTAAAAGCCATTGGTGCGAATACGATTTTAAAAAATCAAAAAAAAACGGCGGAAACAGGATTGGTTACGCCAGGAAAATTAAAGCGCGTGATCTCCTATTATGAGCAGTTTCGGAGCAATGACCTAATCCCGGCAAGTTACGAAGTGGTGTATGGGCACGCATGGAAAACGCAGCAACGTGAAACAAAAATACCGCAGAATGGTTTTTCGCAAACCGAGTTTACGGTTTCGGTGGATAAAATATTAAAGTAGTTTAATTGCTATCGAGTAAGTTTCGAGTTTTAGCATTGATGCATGCTGCGTTAATTCGTAGCCATCTATGTTGCTTGGCATGATGGTGTCGATAAATAATAATTGAATATTTTAAGTATCGGAAAAAGCGTCTGAAATATTTGCAGTTGATCGGGGAAAATAAGGAGTGAAAGTGGTGCCGGTTCCGAGCTCGGATTGAATTTCAATATGGCCATTAAAGTGCTCTACATAACTATAAACCATTGTCATGCCGAGACCGGTTCCTTTGTCTACCGGTTTGGTGGTGAAAACGGTTCGTAAATGTGCTCTATGGTTTCTCACTCATGCCGGTTACCGTGTCGGTTAATGTGATTTGCACATAGTCACCAGTAATGTCATTATGAAATTGGCGAATAGGAAGAGTGCCAAATATTTTGTTGTGGGGATTGTGTAATTAATTCGCCATCCATCGGCATAGCGTCTCTTGCATTTAACGCAATGTTTAAAAACGCATCTTGAAATTCGTCCGGATTGGCATTAGTTAGTCATAAGTCATCACTTTACACAGGCCATACGATTGTTATCGCAGAGGCGAGGGTCATTGAAAAATTTTTCACCCAGGCTTTCGAATTAAGTATTCAGATTAGGCTTCAAGATAAACGCGAACTTTTTTCATGGCATTTTTTTCCAGCTGACGAATACGCTCAGCGGATACACCATATTTTGCCGCCAGTTCATGCAGGGTGGCCTTGCTTTCCTCATCCATCCAGCGTGACATTATAATATCGCGGCTACGTTCATCCAGTGTTTGCAATGATTCAGCTAATGCATCATTGCGCTGCTGCTGCCAGTCGGTGGACTCTAGTTGTTGTGCAGGGTCATGCGTAGGGCTGGCAATATAGCTTGAGGGTGCAATCAGTGCGTCATCGTCATCATCCGATGTGGCATCAAATGCCATGTCGTAATTACTTAAACGTGATTCCATTTCGAGCACGGTTTCAGGTTTTACTCCAAGGTCTTTTGCTACGCCTTCTACTTCTTCCTGGCTGAACCAGCCGAGGCGCTTTTTAGAGCTGCGCAAATTAAAGAACAATTTACGTTGTGCTTTAGTAGTGGCGATTTTAACGATGCGCCAGTTTTTCAATACATACTCATGTATTTCGGCACGAATCCAATGCACGGCAAATGAAACCAGGCGAACATTGTGGTCTGGACTAAAGCGCTTAACCGCTTTCATCAGGCCCACATTGCCCTCTTGCACCAAATCAGCCATCGGCAAGCCGTAGCCCTGATAGCCGCGGGCAATACGAATCACGAAACGCAGATGCGACATAATCAGCTTTTGAGCGGCTTCCAGATCGCCATGTTCTGACAGGCGATAGCCATACTCGCGCTCTTCTTCTGCGCTAAGCATCGGAAAGGCTTGTGCATTCTGGATAAATTGGTCCAGACTGCCGCTAGAAATAGGCAGGTTATTAGTGGCAAGTACCAGTTCGTTAGACATATCAGCTCCTGTATTTGGTGACTATATTAGCACTCTTTAAGTGAGAGTGCTAATCAATGCATTAGTTCCTTCTAATGTTTATAAAACTGAAAAAATCGGGTGAATTATTGACTGATTAATAAGGGGTTTTCGGGGTGATTAATTTGCAGGTATTGTTGACGCAGCATTAGCAGGTTATTTAATCGGGCCACCAACATGGGTTCCCTAACGGGTTTTTCCAGAATATCATTAGCGCCAGCAGAGAATATTCGGTTCAAGCTATCCGGGTCAACATCAAAATTGCTGGAGGTGGTAACGAGGATGGGCAGCAGTTCATAGCCCAGCCCCAGCCCGTGGCGAATTTCACGAATTAAGTCACGGCCGCTCATATGGCCTTCAAGCTGAATGTCGGTTAGCAGTAAATCAAATGGCTGGATGTGATCTTTAGTAAAGGAGTGTTGAATGTGTTGCAGTGCATGCTCAGCATTTACCGCATGCAGATAATTGTAATCATGCTTACTGAGCAGGTTTTTGGTGGCCAGTGCAACCGTTGGGCTGTCTTCAACAAATAGTATGTTGCCGGTAATTAAGGCGCGCGGCGGGTCGGTGTTTAAAAATGAGTAGATATAGTCGACCAGTTTTTGTTGGCCGAGCTTTTTATCGAAATAGCCGTTTACAAATTCACAGGCCATATTGTCTTCATAGATGCCGGTTTTTTCACCTGAAATAACAATCAAAGGAGTGCTTTTAATCGACAGATCAGTACGAATTTTGTTGATCATGTCGTGGCACTCAATATCAGGAAGGTTACGGGATGTGGTAATGAGTGAGTATTGGTGTTCTTCGAGCAGGCGAAACGCTTCATCTGCATTCATAGCAGCATCAACGATAATATCGGGGATGTGTTGGGCAATGAGCTTGCTGATAATGGCCAGGCTGGTGCCTGAGTGGTCGATGAGTAAAACCCGTTGTGCTTCAGTTGTCATAATTTAATAGCTTCAGTTTATCTCTACTTAGAGGACTGTAGCCTAATCGCTTTAATTATTTACGGGTAAAGTGCCATAAATGGGCCGAAGAAGTAAGTCGACTAGTCGTCTGTTTGTAGCGGCTTATCGGATAGCACAACGAAGAGGTGCTGGAAGCACTTAAATTAGCTCGGCTCAATTTCACTTAAATGTCGTCCAACCGCAATCCATGAGCCGGCCAAGCCTAAAAAACAACTAAAGGCAATCATATTGATACCCTCAGAAAAACTCAGACCGCGTATTTCAAAACTGCTGCTATAAAGGCTGGCCAAATGTGCCACTGAGTTATCGAGTAAGCCGATGGATAAAGAGGTTAACAACCAGGCCAATAAACCACCGGCGATGCCGTACCAAAAGCCGGTGTAAAGAAAGGGTCGCCGAATAAAGGCATTGGTGCCGCCAATGAGTTTGGTGACTTCTATTTCTTCGCGGCGATTTTGAATATCCAGCCGAATAGTGTTGCCCACCACGAGTAGCACCGCAATACCCAGCAGACCGGCGATAACCCAAATGGCGCGCTGCGCGATATTTAGCATCGCAAACAGGCGTTTTACCCACTGTAAATCGAGCTGTGCCAGCGCCACTTGTTTTTGGCGATTGAGTTGTTTAATTAAATGCCTGATTTTGTCAGGCCGCTCCGCATCTACCCTTGGTTCGATGGTTAGCACATGGGGCAATGGGTTGTCACCAAGGGCTTCTAGCGCGCCGCCAAAGCCGGAAATTTTTTTGAATTCTTTGAGGGCCTGGTTTTTATTAATCATCGATACGTTGACCACATCGTCATAAAGGCGCAGTTTGCCCATTAGCTGTTTGGCCTGCTTTTCGCTTACATCGGCTTTTAGAAACACTGAAATTTGCGCGCTGTTATCCCAGCCCACGCTCACATGGCTGGCATTATTGAGCAGCACAAACATGCCCGCGGGTAACGCCAGCGCAATCGCGATTACCGCAACGGTCATTAATGAGGCGGCAGGCTGGCGAGTCATCACCCCTAAACTGGCGATGAGTGTGCGCAGATGATGGGTTGCCCAGGCTTTAAGTGGGTTGCTTTTGGCGAGCTGGTTGCTGTCGGATCTAGCCATTGAATTTATCCATTGCATTTATCCGGCGTCTTGCTCTACTGGCTGGCGTGCTAAATCATTATGCGACACCTGTCCCTGATTAAGGCTTATCACCGCGCTACCCATTTGTTCGATCAAATCTAAATCGTGGCTGGCAATCAGCACGGTGACCCCAACGTCATTAAAGCGCGCAAACAGCTGCATAATTTCTTTTGATAATTCCGGATCTAAATTACCGGTGGGCTCGTCGGCTAATAATAAACCGGGTTTGTGTACGATGGCACGCGCAATACCCACGCGTTGTTGCTCACCGCCGGATAAGGTAATAGGTGCAGATTTTTCTTTATTTAATAAGCCCACCTGATCGAGGGCGGCACGCACCCGACTGCTAATTTCGCGGTGCTGAAAGCCGGCAATAATTAATGGCAGGGCGACATTGTCGAACACTGTGCGGTCATAAAGGAGATGGTGATTTTGAAAAATAATACCAATATTGCGGCGAATATAGGGCACTTTATTATTACCGACATTGCTTAAATTAATGCCATCTAAAACCAGGTTGCCGCGACTCGGGCGTTCAATTAACGCAATGAGTTTTAATAAGGTGCTTTTGCCTGCGCCGGAGTGCCCCGTAAGGTACGCCATTTCTCCGCGCGGCAAATGAAAGCTCACATTGCTTAGCGCTTCGTGGCCGCCGGGGTAACGTTTGCAAATATTATCGAAACGAATCATGGAGGCTATTTTGCACTAAGTTGCGAAAAGTGAAAAGATTAAGTCGTAAATAAAAAACTCGGCATAAATTATTTGGGAATTTACGCAAAGTTAAAACTAAAATAATCCCCCGGTGTTTTTTGAATGTCTGATACGGGAATGCTTCCGTCAATTCGATCGCCCCAGGTTGAGCAATCCAGTTTTATGATGTCAAAGTTATGTTCGGAGTGTAAATGTACTGCAATGGAGTAACGCAAAATAGTTGGGCCGGACCTGCGCCTGAGCATATTCTGTGTGGCGAATATTAAATGTATCGGGTTCAACGGTGCGCGGGCCAAAGGCTTTCATTTCACAGCGACAACTGACGTTATATAAATTTTTATCTTTTTCGCGAATCACTTTTCTGTGTTGAATAACCACATGTGTGTTGTTGATTGTTACTTGCAATGGCTTATTTAATGTTAGCGTTGAACCTGGGATAAGAGCGTATTTTATAGGGATTTATTTTTCTTGCTCTTTATCCAAAAGTGCATCAACAAATTCCTGTGCATGAAATTCGCGTAAGTCATCGATGCCTTCACCTACGCCAATAAAGCGAATCGGGGTGGCGAGTTTTTCAGCAATCGCAAATAAAATGCCGCCCTTTGCGGTGCCGTCTAATTTGGTTAACACTAAACCCGTTATCTTCATGGCCTGATTAAATTGCTGTGCCTGAATTAAACCGTTTTGGCCAAAGCCCGCGTCCATGACTAATAGTGTTTCATGGGGGGCCGAGTTATCCAGTTTGCCCATTACACGTTTAATTTTTATTAATTCATCCATCAAATTATCCTGAGTGTGTAAGCGCCCGGCGGTGTCGGCAATGACTACGTCAATATTTTTTGATTTGGCTGATTCAATCGCATCGTAAATAACTGATGCAGAATCCGCGCCGGTGCCCTGTGCGATCACGCCAATATTATTGCGCTCGCCCCAGGTTTGTAATTGTTCGACGGCGGCGGCTCTAAATGTATCGCCAGCGGCTAGCATTACCGACTTGCCCTGATTTTGAAAACGTTTTGCGAGCTTGCCAATAGTGGTGGTTTTACCTGCGCCGTTAATGCCGATGACTAAAATCACAAAGGGTGTATCACTTTTTTCAATGAGTAGTGGTTGATCAACCGGCTTTAATATGTCTGCCATGTTATCGCAAAGGGCTTCAAATAGTGCGACGGGATCTTTTAATTCATTGCGCGAAACGCGTTTGGTTAGATCGGCAATAATGTGGGTGGTGGACTCCACTCCCACATCGGCGCTCAGCAAACGGGTTTCCAGTTCTTCGAGTAAATCGTCGTCAATGGTTTTTTTGCCCAGCAGTAAATCCGCCATACCATCGGTTAAGCCGGCGCGGGTTTTGCCAAGTCTGTCTTTGAGATGATTGAACATGCCGTGCTCATCCACTTCGGCCCATTGCTCGGCGGTGGGGGGCGTGAATGATGAACCGGCTTTAATTTCGCTGGCGGTGCTATCACTGTTTTGCGAAGAGGCTTGAGTGTCTTCTGATGCTTGCTCATCAGGAGCCGGCTTAGTTGCTTCGGTAGCCGTTGTTGGCTTTAAGCCCGCAGGTGTAAATGATGCCCCCGATTTCACGGGTGCATGTTGTGGCTCATCCTGCGGCACATCTTGCGAATCACCTTGTAAGTCTGCAACAGACGTGTCGAGTTTTTCGGGGTTAATTTCAGAACCAGGGTCAGACTTTTCTTTTTTGCGGCGTAAAAAACCAAACATAATTTATAAATGACTTGTATATCGGGAGGGGCTTATCCTATCATCGCGAGGAACTCAGGTTAAGTATTCCGGTCATTAATCTTTCAAACAGATAATTGAAATGTATTTAGGTAATCCATGAAATTAAAAAAAATTAGTACAGTGCTTGTGCTTAGTGGTTTAGTTGCGGGGCTGGCGGCGTGTCAAACCAACCCCGAAATGAGCTCAATGAGTGAACCTGCAGCGGCGGCTGCGTTATCGCATTCAGAGTCTAAAACACAGCTGAGTAAATCAGGTGTGCACAGTTTTACCCTTGGCAATGGTATGAAAGTGCTGGTAAAACCCGACCATCGTTCGCCGGTGGCGGTATCACAAGTTTGGTATAAAGTAGGTGGCTCGTATGAATATGCAGGGCTGACCGGAGTTTCCCACGCGCTTGAGCATATGATGTTTAAGGGCACAAAAAATCTCAAGCCGGGTGAGTTTTCAGAGATTATTGCCGCCAACGGGGGTAGTGAAAATGCTTTTACTGGCAAAGATTACACGGCTTATTTTCAACGTATATCCAGTGACCGCTTAGAGCTGTGTTTAAAAAATGAAGCCGATCGCATGCGTAATTTGCAATTAAATGAAGCCGAGTTTAAAAAAGAAATTGAAGTTATAAAAGAAGAGCGCCGTTCACGCACCGATGATCAACCCACTTCATTAACCTACGAGCGCTTTAATGCCGCAGCATTTATTAACTCCAGTTATCAGCAACCGATTATTGGCTGGATGCAGGATTTGCATAGCATGCAGCTCGATGATTTAAGTGCCTGGTATCAAACCTGGTATGCACCCAATAATGCAACCTTAGTGATTGCCGGTGATGTTGATCCGCAGCAAATAAAAATATGGGCAGAAAAATATTTTGGGGTGCTAAAACCGTCAAACATTACACCACCTAAGCCGCGCCGCGAAGTGGCGCAAATGGGTGAGCGTCGCATCACTGTAAAATTACCCGCGAAGGTGCCGTATTTATTAATGGGCTATAAAGTGCCGGTGTTAAAAAGTTTGTTAGACGATGAAAAAAACACCGATGATGTTTATGCATTAGAAGTGTTGGCCGGTGTTTTAGACGGCGGACAAAGCAGCCGTTTAAGTCGCAACTTAGTGCGTGAAAAAGAAATTGCATCGTCGGCGGGTGCCGGTTACGACCCGTATGCAAGACAGCAAACCTTGTTTTTATTTGATGGTTCGCCCCGTGATGGTCACAGCGTAAAAGAGTTGGAGCAAGCGATTAAAAATCAAATCACTGAAATTCAAAATACGCCACCGTCCAGGGCGGAACTCGAGCGAGTGAAAGCGCAGGTAATGGCGTCGTCTGTTTATGAAAAAGATTCGGTTTTTTATCAAGCGATGCAACTTGGTACATTAGAAACCGTAGGTGTTGGCTGGCAGAGAAAGGATGAATACTTGAAAAAAATTCAACAAGTGACGGCCGAGCAAGTGCAAGGCGTAGCAAAAAAATATTTAATAGATGATAGTTTGACGGTGGCGGTGTTAGAGCCGCAGCCAATTGAAATGGCAAAGCAAAGACATCGTGGTGCTGCGGGAGGTCGTCATGCACGTTAAAAACACCAAGCGACTTTTTCATAAAACAAAACAAACTTCGTTATACCCGGCTGCCCGATACCTGACTACCCGTGTCGAAGCTTCAGCTCAAAAGCATGCATTAATAACAGGCATGTTTTTTGTTATGAGTTTTTTATTTATGGCAGGCGTAAGTGCATCCCCTGAAATTCAACATTGGCAAACTAAAAACGGTGCGCAGGTTTATTTTGTGCCGTCTAATGATATTCCAATGGTCGATGTGAGAATTGTGTTTGACGCAGGCAGCGCCCGTGACCCGCAAGGCAAGTACGGATTAGCCGGCACCGCATTAATGACCAATGGATTATTAGCCGAAGGTGCAGCGGGCGATGACGCACAAATACTCGCTGAAAAATTTGAAGCAGTAGGTGCTGCATTTGGTAACGGTGCACTAAAAGATATGGCGTGGTTAAGTGTGCGTAGCTTGCGCGACGATAAATATTTGCAGCCTGCACTAACGAATTTAAAAAATATTTTAAGTTTTCCCGATTTTAATAAAAGCGCATTTAAGCGTGAATTAGAACGTTTAAAAATTTCAGTGAAAGCCGCCAGGCAGTCGCCGGGAAGTATTGCCTCGGAACGGTTTTTTGCGGAGCTTTACGGCGATCACCCTTATGCTCAACCGAGTACGGGCACGCAAGAAAGTTTAGAAAAATTAAAATTAAATCATTTAAAAGCATTTTATAAAAAGTATTATGTTGCCAATAATGCGGTGATTGCAATTGTTGGTCAGTTAAATACGGCAGAAGCAAAAAAAATATCCAATGATTTGGTGGCCGATTTATCGGCGGGAGAACATGCTAAAAAACTACCCGATGTTAAAGCTTTAACAGAAGCGAAAACCATTCATATTGATTTTCCTTCAAGACAAAGCACTGTGTTAATGGGGCAGGTAGGCTTAGCGCGTGGTGATAAAGATTACTATGCACTATATTTAGCCAATCATGCGTTTGGTGGCAGTGGTTTTGGCTCGCGGCTAATGGATGAGGTGCGTGAAAAACGTGGATTGGCGTATAGCACGTACAGTTATTTTTCTCCGATGCGAGCAGCGGGGCCATTTCAAATTGGATTGAAAACCCGTAATGATCAATTAGATGAAGCGATGCAAATTATACATAAAGAATTAAATAAATATGTGAAAAACGGTCTCGATGAAGACGAGCTAAAGGATAGTTTAAAAAATATTACTGGTGGATTTCCATTGCGAATTGATAGCAATAAAAAAATCGCAGAATATTTATCGGTGATTGGTTTTTATCAATTGCCGTTGGACTATTTAGATACCTTTGTCGGGCACGTTAATCAGCAAGCAAAAAATAAAGTGGACGATGCGTTAAAACGCAGAATTTATCCGGATAAAATGTTAACGGTAATCGTGGGCGAAAAAAATAAAATGTAGGCCTCAGCTAAAGCTTACAGTTTTTTGCTGAAAAATTATGGCGAAATCAAAAAAACAAAAAAAATCGTCACCCGCTAGCAAATTAAGAATCATCGGCGGAAAATGGCGCAGTCGGTTATTGCCGGTGGCGAATTTGCCCGGTTTGCGGCCCACCACATCAAGGGTGCGAGAAACTTTATTTAACTGGTTACAAAACGATATAGCCGGCGCGCGATGTTTAGATTGTTTTGCGGGCAGTGGCGCATTGAGTTTTGAATCGGCATCGCGGGGAGCGGCGAAGGTTGTTATGTTGGAAACACAAGCGCAAGCTGCGAAAATTTTGGCTGATAATATTCAAGTATTGCAGGCAGAGCAAATTCAGCTCTTGCAAATGGATACGCTAAGTTGGTTAAAATCGCAATTAAATATTAATGAGGCTGAAAAATTTGATGTGGTGTTTATTGACCCGCCATTTGATAGTGATTATCTGGCGAAGACTTGCGAGTTATTAGAATCGCAGCAATTGCTATCTGAGTATGCGTGTATTTATTTAGAAATGAATCGCAAACAGAATTTGCCCGAACTGCCAGCAAACTGGAATTTAGTGCGGGACAAAAAAGCCGGACAGGTGGGCTATTATTTAGTTAGGCGAAATTATGTTGATTGAATATTCTGCAAGTTTTATCATTATTCATTTATTTTGATTGTGAGCTAAAATTGTGATTGGCTTAACATGTAAATCAAACCAACATAAAAAGGCAAAAAATGTCAGCAGTGGTTGCAGTTTATCCGGGAACTTTTGATCCCATTACCAATGGTCACAGTGATCTGGTAGCCCGTGCCTCTGGCTTATTCGATAAGGTGATTGTAGCGATTGCGGCGAGCCCATCGAAAGCGCCGTTATTAGGTTTAGAGCATCGCATCAAACTTGCACAGCAGGTGCTCGCTCAGCACAGCAATGTCGAAATTTGCGGTTTCTCGGATTTGCTGGTGGATTTTGTGCGAAAACGTCAGGCCAATGTGATTTTGCGGGGTCTGAGGGTGGTCTCCGATTTTGAATTTGAAATGCAATTGGCCAGCATGAATCGACATCTGGCACCGAAAATCGAAACTCTGTTTTTAACACCGTCAGAAAAGAGCAGTTTTATTTCATCGTCACTAGTAAAGGAAATTGCCTCCCACAACGGCGATGTGTCGGAGTTTGTGCACCCCCTCGTGGTGCAAAAATTACGCGATAAATACGCTAGTTAAAACATATGCTACAAGTAAGGGTTAAATTTGCCGAAATAGGGTATAATCATCGGCTAATATAATTTTGACTATTGAAGGTACTCGCGGCTCATTTAAAAGCGAGGCCTTTGAATTTTGACTGTAGGGCTAAAAAATGGCATTAATCATTACTGACGAGTGCATTAATTGTGATGTATGCGAACCGGAATGTCCCAATGAGGCAATTGAAGCCGGTGATGAAATTTATGAAATTGATCCAACAAAATGCACAGAGTGCGTCGGTCATTACGACACGCCGCAGTGTGTTGAAGTGTGTCCGGTTGACTGCATTCCGAAAGATCCGGATCATGTCGAAAACGAAGATCAGTTAATGGAAAAATATAAAGCGCTCACCGGCGAAGGTTGAGTAAACATCCTGTGAAGAGGGCTCCTTTATTGGGGCCTTTTTTTTGTTAGTTAAAAACATTAGCACTGAAAAATTTAAAAAAGGTTATCAAAATGAAGCAAGCACTGGCCGTAATTTTATTTCTTTTTTCTTTTAATTTATATGCCGCAGCGGGTATTGCAACGGCGCATCCTCTGGCAACACAAGCCGGTGAAAAAATTCTAGCTGAAGGTGGTAATGCCTTTGATGCGGCAGTCGCAATTAGTGCAGCACTGGCGGTGGTTGAGCCGTATAGTTCTGGTATCGGCGGCGGTGGTTTTTGGTTATTGCATCGTAGCAGTGATGGTTTTGAAACTATGATTGACGGTCGAGAAACTGCGCCGTTAAAAGCCCATCGCGATATGTATTTAGATGATAAAGGTAATGTAATTCGAGGCGCATCAATAGATGGCCCGTTAGCGGCGGGTATTCCGGGAGTGCCTGCTGCACTCGAGCATCTTTCCAAAAAATTCGGCAAGTTAAGTTTAAAGCAAAGCTTACAACCCGCTATTGAATACGCAAAAAATGGCTTTAAAGTCACCGAACATTATCAACGCATGGCGAAATTTCGTTTAAAGGCCTTGCAGGCGTCACCGGCGGCTGCGGCTATTTTTTTAAACAATAATAAAGTGCCGGATAAAGGTTTTTTAATAAAGCAGCCTGATTTAATGGATACATTAATCGCAATGGCAGAAAAAGGTGCAGCAGGATTTTACCGAGGCGAGGTGGCTGAAAAATTAATAAGCGGTGCCAATGCCGCTGGTGGTATTTGGAGCGCGGATGATTTTAAAAAATATAAAATCATTGAGCGTAAACCTGTAGTCGGGCAGTTTCATGAAATGAAAATCACCTCTGCTTCACCTCCGTCTTCGGGGGGGGTTGCGCTAGTTGAGATATTAAATCAACTTTCATTTTATTCATTAAGTGGTTTAGAAAAAATACAGGCAATTCATTTGGTGATAGAAAGTATGCGTCGAGCCTATCGTGACCGGGCACAATTTTTAGGCGATACCGATTTTGTAGCGGTGCCGGTAGAGCGTTTAATGAATAAAAATTATGCGGCGGGTTTAGCGGCGACGATTCATCCGAATAAAGCCACGCCCAGTTCATTGTTACCAGGGGTTGTGCATGAAAATAATAGTCGTGACACCACGCATTTTTCGGTGATTGATCACGAAGGCAACCGTGTGTCGGCAACGCTGTCGATAAACTATCCGTTTGGTTCCTGCTTTGTACCACCGGATACCGGTGTTTTACTTAACGATGAGATGGATGACTTTTCCGCTAAACCCGGTGTTGAAAATGCTTATGGTTTAGTGGGTGCAGAAGCCAATGCCATAGAGCCAGGTAAAAGAATGTTGTCGAGTATGTCGCCAACTTTTTTAGAAACGGATGAGCGACTGGCAGTAATTGGCACGCCCGGTGGCAGCAGAATAATAACTATGGTGTTGTTAGGCAGCATCCGATTTTATTTTGGAGAAAATGCTAAAAGCATTGTTAATGGCCCGAGATTTCATCATCAATATTTGCCCGATCAAGTTTTTTATGAACCCGCTGCATTTAGTGGTGATGTATTGCTTGGCTTGAAAAATAAAAATCATAAATTAAAACCCGCAGAAAATAAATGGGGAAATATGCAGGTGGTTATTTGGAATAAACAAACCAGAAAAATGACCGCAGCGTCGGATGAGCGGGGCGAGGGTCTGGCTAAAGTGATTCGGGCTAAGCAGTAGTATTTACTACGCAGAGATATGATTATAGGGTAGGGGCTTGTGCCCCCATAGGAAAAAGGGGAATGATAAGTGGGGGTAAAGCACTATATTTTTTGCTTTAGTAATTAAGTGTCGCGATTATCTGATGGTTTTCAAATCGACTTTTAACTCCAATAAAATGGTTTAAAAAATCATCCGAGCCCGAAATCTTCATTATCAATATTCGCCGTGCGCAATTCCGCGTCCTTAACTTTTTCAATGCATTTCAATAGTTTCATGCGCTGCTGATCTGCCTGTCCGTGATTTATATATGTATCTGCGGCTTGCAGCAAATCTTCATAAATTTTCAATCGGTAATTGTGGTTAAGCAGCGATTTGCCAAGAAAGAACGGGTCTTTGTTGTGTTCTTTCATAGTTGCTGCGGCAATCAGTGCGGTCTTTAATTCAATCTCTGTGGGTTTGCTCATAATGATAAGTTTAGTAGAAATTTGATATAATATACGATCGATTTTATTGATACAGGCTTTATCATGAGTGAAATTAAAATAGGTATTTTAACCGCATCCGATCGGGCTAGTGCAGGCTTGTATGAAGACTTATCCGGGCCGGCAATTATTGATACGCTCAATGATTATTTAAGCTCGGAATGGCAGCCCGTTTATAAAGTGGTCGCAGATGATCAGCCGGGTGTTGAGCAGACTTTGATTAATATGGCGGATGATCACGGCTGTTGCCTAATTGTCACCACCGGTGGTACTGGCCCCGCCCCCAGAGATTTGGTGCCGGAAGCCACCGAGGCCGTGTGTGAAAAAATGATGCCGGGTTTTGGTGAGCTTATGCGGCAGGTGAGTTTGCAATATGTGCCTACGGCTATTTTATCGCGACAAACCGCAGGTATTCGTGGCAAGAGTTTAATTGTAAACTTACCCGGCAAGCCAAAATCGATTCGTGAGTGTCTGGATGCTGTATTTCCCGCCATACCTTATTGTGTGGATTTAATTGAAGGGCCGTTTTTAGACGTGAACGAAGACGTGATAAAAGCATTTAGGCCTAAAGCTAAATAGTTTATTTAAAAAATTAACCGTAAAATCCCTAAAATTATAGAGGCTTTATGCTTAAGGTTTTTTCTTTAAGCGCACAGTGTCGGCTTATTGAAAATTTCTATTAACTTAATAGAAATAATTTAAGCCGATTTTTATGAATTAACTTGAATTATTTTGCAATAACTCTATCTTACGGGTTCAGATATTTAAATTAAAATAAAAGGATACCATCATGGGTGTACTAGTCGGTCGCGAAGCGCCAGATTTCACTGCAGCTGCTGTTTTAGGTAACGGCGAAATTGTTGAAGATTATAATTTTAAGAGTGCCACTAAAGGTAAAAATGTAGTTGTGTTTTTTTACCCATTGGATTTTACGTTTGTATGTCCATCAGAGTTAATTGCATTTGATCACCGCTTGGAAGAATTTAAAAAGCGCAATGTAGAAGTGATTGGTGTGTCTATCGATTCGCAGTTCTCGCACAATGCATGGCGTAACACGGCTATCAATGATGGCGGTATTGGTCAGGTTGGTTATACATTAGTTGCCGACGTGAAACATGATATTTGCCAGGCTTATGATGTTGAGCATCCTGATGCGGGCGTGGCATTTCGTGGTTCATTTTTAATTGATACTAACGGTATGGTTCGCCATCAGGTGGTTAACGATTTACCATTAGGGCGTAACATCGATGAAATGTTACGCATGGTTGATGCGCTGGCATTCCATGAAGAGCACGGTGAAGTTTGTCCTGCGGGTTGGAAAGATGGAGACAAAGGTATGGATGCATCACCTAAAGGTGTTGCGGACTATCTGGCATCTGAAGCGGATAAGCTTTAAGTTTTAGTTTAATGCATCAGCATTTGTCGTTGCTTTGTAGTTGAATATCAATTGCAAAGCAGCAATTTAAATTTACTCCCCTCCCTTCATCGCACGACCTACATCTTCAAAAAAACTATTATCAAATTGACTATCGGTTTCCGAAGTTAATCCCAGATAAATTAATCCAATAAATAAAGCAATAAAAATAACTGCGCCTATCACTTGTCCTTTATCAATGGAAGGACGTTTTTTCTTCGGCATAAAAATCTCGTGTTACTTAAATATAAATAATTATAGCTATTTTTGGCACTGGCTACAGTAAAAAGTAGCGCGTTGAGTTTGGGTTATTTTTTTTATTGCTGCGCCACAATTAATACAGGCCTCAGTAGCTCGGCCATAGACGTTAAGGGTTTGTTGAAAATATCCGGGCTTACCATTTTCATTTATAAAATCTTTAAGGGTAGTGCCACCCTGCTCGATAGAGTGGGTTAAAATTGATTTTATAGCGGGTACTAATTTTTTATAACGAGTTAATGAAATATTGCCTGCAGCCCGTTTAGGATTAATGCCGGCGGAAAATAAAGATTCGTTGGCGTAAATGTTTCCCACGCCGACAACAATATGACTGTTCATTAAAAAAGTTTTAATAGCGACTTTTCTATTACGTGACTGTTTAAATAAATACTCAGCAGTGAAATCTTCAGTCAGTGGTTCGGGGCCTAAATTAACTAACAGCTTATGTTTGAGAGGATCTGATTTTGTCCACAAAACCGCGCCAAAACGACGCGGGTCACGCAAGCGTAATATTTTTTTATGACTGAATACAATATCGAAGTGATCATGTTTTTCAGCAGGGATGGAAGGGGGTAAAATGCGTAAGCTTCCCGACATGCCTAAATGTAAAATAACCGTGCCCGCATCGGTGCTTAGTAATATATATTTACCCCGTCTTTCAACTTGTCGAATAACCTGTCCAATTAACTGTTTTTTTAAACTGGCAGTAATCGGCCAGCGGAGTTGTTTTTGGCGAACAATAACATCGCTGACGGTCTTATTGAGAATATGCGGCTCAATGCCGCGCCGTGAAGTTTCGACCTCGGGTAACTCAGGCATCGATTTTGTCCGCAGGCATAATGCCAAATAGTAAATCTTTTTGAGACGCATCAAGATGATATTCGATACCTAAATCGGGGAAGGCTAATATCAACCAGGGGTCATCATCAGTAATATGAAAAATTAAAATTTTTGTGTGTGAGTTAATTTCAATTTTTCCTAAGTGCTTTCGAGGAAGGTATTTATGAACAGCAAATGCCTGCGCAGATTTCCAGTGTTGCAGGAGTGTTTGAATTTGATCAGAATTTAATGTGTTTTTACCAGTTACGTTTTGTGAGTTGCTCCATGTGGTGTCGTTGCTCTGAAAAATATTGATAGCAGGTGTCTGAATTTTTGTAATGGGATAGTTGTCAGGAATTAATTTTAAATCAATAAAGCTAGAAGCTTGCGCGCTCACTAAGGGATAAGTTTGATCAGCTATTAAGCTCATTTTTCCTTCGGCGAGAAAATAGCGCATATCACTTAGCGGATTGGTTTTACCAAAGTGTATTTGTGTTTTGTTGAAAGTTATACGTGCGCGGGGTGCATCTAATGCGTACTGTCTTAAATCCAGATCTTTAATGTCATAAATTTTGTTGATAGGAGTTTGAGTTAAATTTAATAAGGTTTTTATTCTAAATTGATGGGCTTTTAATTGGTATGGTTGAGTCATGTACCATGTATCATCCGCTTCTTTTTTAAAAATAATATCTTCGTCATCAGCACGGCTAATTTTTATGAAGTTAATCTCATTAAGTGACAGGCTGCTTAAATGTTGAATGTTGTCAGGTGCGTTAGTTTTATTGTAAAAAATCACAATGAAAATCGCTAAAAATATTATCATCCCGATGTTAAGCAGGCTACGGCTATTGTTCATGTTATGGTGTTCATTTCTTGTGCCGTTTAAACCAGATGGCTACGCCACTGATGAAAAAGGCTAAGGGGATAAAAAATAAAAATACCAGACCGATAATTGCAGCAGTCGGTGAGCTTAAATTTAGTTGTGTATCGGGTGCGTTTTTTGCAGCAATAGTAATGAGTCTGTTATTAGTCGTGAGCCAGTTAAATGTGTTGAGTATGAAGCTTAAATTAGCCCCCTGACCTAAGTTCTGGTTAGAAATAAAATCACTGTCACCGATTACTACAATACGCTGACTGGCTTTTTGTTTTTCAGTTTTAGTTGCAATTTCAATTTGACGCTGTTGTGCAATGCCAATGCTTAATGGGCCGATTAAATCCTGCACTTCATTATACTCAACGGTTTTCTGTAAGCTATTTGTTTCAGACCAGCTACTAGAAGATGTGATTAATAAATCAGTAGATATCCAGTTGCTATCAGTAGAATTGTTGTTTGCACTAATCGCTGTTGCAGTGGTAAATAAAGTAAAGTACTGCATGGTGTTTGTAATCGGGTGACGGTGATATTCAAGAATAGGGATAATGGCAGGATGGCTTAATTTCAACATGGCATTCACTTCCTGGTTGTTATCAATCACAATGCCATCAATAAAATGAAGATTTAATTTTTTGGCGATGCTTAATTGCGATGCGTCAGGCGAAGGATCTTGTAACCAAAGTAGCGTGCCACCATTTTCAATAAACTGCAGAATTTTTTGTTGCTCTGTTTGCAGTAGTGATTGTGTAATGGAACTAATTATCAATACAGAATTGTGCGTAGTTAAGGTATCGGTTATTAAATTAATTTCACTAGCCTCAAAGCCTTTATCAGTAAGTTGTTTTACGAGCAGACTGTAGCCGTGAGGAGAAGCATCGTGAAGGCTGCGTTCGCCGTGTTGACTTAAAAAAAATAACTTAGGTTTATCACCGCGTTGCAGACGAATTAATGCATTAGTGATAGCTTCTTCAGAAATTTTTTCTATATGCTCACGCTGACCGTTGTATTCAATTATGGTTTGCCCATAGCGTTTAATGTTGTCGGCTTTCGCTTGGTCGACAAAAATATCAGGGTTAATGAGTTTAAATGTGAAATTATTTTTTTTAGTTTTATAACGATTTAAAATTTCTGTAATGGCTTTGGTTAAGGCAGGGTTGTCTGCTTGATAACTGCGTAATGTTATTTCAAAAGGCAGTTGTTCTAATAACTTTAAAGTGCCTTTACTAAGTGAATGACGGTTTCCCTCAGTCCAGTCGCTACGCATGTTGTATTCATTGCTTAACCAGCCGGCAAAACCAATACAAGCCAATAAAAGAAAAACAAAAATGATATGTTGAATTCGATAATGTAGTTGTGATTGCCGGTTTATTTTCATTAGCTTTGCAACCGTTGGGCATCAAGTTGGCGAATGCTAAGTAAAATAAATCCCAGACTAAATAAAACAAAATACATAATATCGGCAGTGTTAACTATGCCCCGTAACATTTGAATGCTATGGTGAGTAATTGAAAGCGTGTCGAAGAAATTATTACCTTCGGTGGTGGCATTGCCCGCAATATTAATGATTAAAAATAAAATCAATAAACCAAAGGTACCAGCTGCTGCATTAACGGGTTGCTTGCTGATGGCCGACATAAATAAGCCGAGCGCAATAAATGCTGAAATGGTTAGCAGTTGGCCGAGCATGCCAGCGGCAAATTTTCCCATGTCTAAATCGGTGGAAGATAATAATGACAATGGCATTATACCAATCATTAAAATCACAAAAATAAAAAATAATAATGCGCCCAGGTATTTTCCTAACACAATTTCGGTCATGGAAATGGGTGATGACAGTAATAGTTTGATAGAGCCGCTTTGTTTTTCTTCGCTGAGTAAACGCATGGTGATTAGCGGGCAAATAATAAGTAGTAATACTTTTGAAAAGTCAAATAAGGGTGCGACTACTAAATCGGTTACACCAGGCGTATCTTTTATTCTTATTAAATCAGCTTGTATCGAAAAATAATAATCAATAAAGCCTAAAAATTTCCATGCCATAATGGTTTGAATTACGCCTAGAATTATCCATGCCAGCGGTGATAAAAAAAGGCTGCGCAGTTCGCGCAGGGCAATATTTAAAATCATGCGACCTGCTCGCTATTGTGAGTGTCTTCGCCGGAAGTTAAATTGATGAATATTTGTTCTAAGTTATTTTCTATTGGGGTGAGTTCTAATAGCCCCCAATTATTATTTACGCAGTGTCGGCTAATGTTGGTCAATGATGCGTGTAGATTAACACCAGCAAGTAAAAAGCTGTGTTCAGAAGCTTGCTCGGCGGAGTCAACGCCGGTTAAATTACTAATGACTGATAACTCGGGAGTGTTTTGTAAGCGTAATAATATTTGATTACTTTGTTTTAATTCCTGCATGTTTTTATTAAACACGGATTTTCCACGGTGAATAATTTGTACGCGACTACAAACTGCCTGTACTTCGGGTAAAATATGTGTCGATAAAATAATGCCGTGCTTTGCACCTAACTCTAAAATGAGTTTGCGAATTTCAATTATTTGAATTGGGTCAAGTCCCACTGTGGGTTCATCTAAAATAATAATGTCAGGTTGATGAATTATCGCCTGTGCAATGCCAACGCGCTGTTGATAGCCTTTTGATAAATTTGCAATTAGGCGTTGGCTGTAGCCTTCGAGGCCACAGCGTTCAATGGCTAGTTCGCGTAGGTTTTTAATTTGTGATTTTTTTATGCGACGCAAACTGGCGGCATAATTTAAATATTCGTTAACGGTGAGTTCGGGATAAAGTGGTGGTTTATCTGGTAAATAGCCAATGCACTGTTTAGCTTGATTAGGCTGATCGAGTAAGTCTGTACCGTTAATAATAATTTCGCCTTGGTTGGGGGCGAGCACGCCGCACAGCATTTGCAGGCAGCTGGATTTACCCGCGCCATTGGGGCCGAGCAATCCCAAAATTTCGCCCTGTTGCAGTTCGATGCTAATATCGTTAACGGCGTGGTTATCGCGATAAATTTTGTGTAGGCTGTGCGCCTGAATAAGTGCTGACATGGTACAAAATCATATCAGGAAACGCACAGCTTACAAGTAATATGTAGACGCAAACTTTAGCCTGCGATAAGTGTGCGGGATGCGGAGACCTATCAACAAAAAATTAGATAGAATAAGCTTTTTATACACAGAAAATTTTAATGAAAATCCACAAAGCGAAAACTCACAAAACGAATATTCATTGGCTAGGCGTCGATACTGGCGGCACATTCACCGACTTTGTTTATTACGATGGCGTATCTATTCGCATTCATAAAGTGCTGTCAACGCCGGCGGCTCCCGAGCAGGCCATACTGCAGGGCATTAAAGAGTTGCAAATTTCATTAACAGGCTTGCGATTGATTCACGGTTCAACAGTGGCCACCAATGCGGTGCTGGAAGCTAAAGGAGTTAAAACCTTATATATTACCAACAAAGGTTTTGCCGATGTATTGAGCATTGGGCGGCAGGCACGGGGTGAATTATATGAGTTAATGCCACAGCCGGTTGAGCCTTTAATAGCGCCGGAGTGTTGTCTGGAAGTGAGTACGCGTTTGTCAGCGAGTGGTGTTTTGTTGCAAGATTTGGATGAGTCTGAGTTGTCACGGTTGTGCGAAAAAATATTAAAGCTTAAGCCCCGTGCCATCGCTATTAATTTATTATTTTCATTTTTAGATAGCCAGCAGGAACGCATTATAAAATCCTTTTTAGAGAATAAGGTGCCGGATGTTTTTGTCTGTTGTTCAAGTGATGTGTTGCCCGAATATAAAGAATATGAGCGTGGCATGGCGACCGCGCTTAATGCTTATGTTGGGCCGTTAATGCAGGGTTATTTAAATCGTTTAAATAAAAAATTACAAAGTTCGGTTGATGTCATTGAAGATAAGCCTGCGCTAGCCGTTTTACAAAGTAGTGGCGGCAGTATTCAAGCTGAGCAGGCTGGTGAGCATGCGGTGAATTTATTATTATCCGGCCCCGCAGGTGGTTTGAAAGGTGCGCAATATGTCGCGGCGTTGAGTGGGGAGCACAAATGTCTAAGCTTTGATATGGGAGGCACCTCCACCGATGTTGCATTAATTGAGGGTGAAATTAAATTAACTTCCGAAGGGCATATTGGGCATTACCCTGTCGCCGTACCGATGGTGGATATGCATACTATCGGCGCGGGGGGTGGCTCGCTCGCCTATGTTGATGATGGTGGTTTATTAAATGTTGGCCCGGAGTCGGCGGGTGCTAAACCAGGGCCGGCTTGTTACGCGCAAGGCGGCACGCAGGCGACGGTAACCGATGCGAATTTAGTGCTGGGTCGGCTACAGCCAAATGCTTTTTTAGGTGAGGGCATGAGACTGGATGTGGCGGCTGCAAAAAATGCTGTGGGTGAAATTGCTCAGCAAATAGGTCATAGCATTGAACAAACTGCGCAGGGAATTATTCGCATCGCCAATGAGCACATGGTGTCGGCATTGAGAAAAATTTCTGTGCAGCGCGGTTTTGACCCGCAAGATTTTACGCTCAGCTGCTTTGGCGGTGCCGGTGGCTTGCATGTTTGTGCGCTGGCCAATGCACTAAAAATGCATCGCGCATTTGTACCTGTGTATGGCGGTGTGTTGTCTGCACTGGGCATGTTGGTGGCGGCACCCAGTCGGGAGCTATCCCAATCCTGTATACAGAATTTATTAGACAGTGATGTAAAAAAAATAGAAAATTTATTTGTAGATATGGCGGCGCGGGGTGTTGAGGATATGCGGGGGGAGTTAAAGGCTGTGCCTGACTTTTATCATTCATTGGATTTGCGTTATAAGGGCCAAAGTTTTACCTTGAATTTACCCTGGCTTGCTAATTTAAAAAACGTAGAACAGGCATTTCACCAACTACATAAAAAAACGTATGGCCATCAATTAAAAATGCAGGTTGAGCTCGTTAATGTGCGGCTAAGCATAAAAGGTGAAGCGTCGCCATTTGCATTGCCAAAAATAAAAAGTGCAGGCGTACAGCCATCAATTGAATTTATAAAAATGAGTGATTTTGATCAATCGGTACCGATTTATAAAAGAGTCGAGATGATAAATCAGCAAATAATTAAAGGGCCGGCTTTAATTATTGAAACGGTGTCGACTACCTTAATTGAAAAAGACTGGGTGTGTAAAGTTGACGCTTGGGGAAATTTGTTGTTGCGACGAGAAGTGTGAATAAAATATTTTTTTCTGTTACTTAATAAACTTCGTTACTTCTAGTGCCCAATGATCCGCCTCAAAATAAAGTGCAGATAGCTCGGCTTTTGATATTTCTTTAATGGAAAGTTTGTCTGCTGCGGAAGTTTCCAATAATTGGCTACATTTTACAATAATACCCATATTACCCTTGTGTTCTAAAATCGCTAATTTTACATCATCGGCTAATGGTAGTGGATTAATTAAAGACGTAATGCTTTGTTCCATTAAAATATCTAAGGCAGAAAACATTCCGGCTGTAAAAAACTGATCTTCATTTTTAAGTTTTAACTTTAATGCAATTAGCTCACAGGTTTTTGCGCGTACCATCGCAATTTTAATTAATTCTAAGGGTCGATCATTCATGCTGCTGAGTGCTAGCATGGAGGCCCAGCCGGAGAGTTTTCGGCGTCCTAAAAAAACCACTGCACGTTTTATTGAATCGACTTCATTAGGTAAGTTAAAAAATGCCGAGTTAATGAGTTTAAGTAATTTGTAGCTAAGTGGTAAGTCGGCACTTATGGCGTTTTCGATTTCTGAAATATCCACCTTGGCGCTGTGTAAAGTTGAGAGGAGTTGCATTACTGCAAGTTTACTAGTTTCCAATGTTTTGCTTTTAATGATTCTGGGTTTGCTTAAAAAATAACCCTGAAAATAATCGAAACCCATTTCTGAATAGATTTCATACTCTTCGAGTGTTTCAATTTTTTCGGCCAGTATTTCTAAATTAAATTTTTTTAAATGTTTTATATGTGATGCAATTTCTTTTCTAGTGTTGTTACGCACGTCTATTTTAAAAAGATCGGTAAGTTTTAAAAAATCTGAAAAGTTTGGAGTGCAGTGAAATCCTTCTAGTGCTAATGTAAAACCCGCATTTTTTAATCTTTTTAGTGCAGCTAAAGTATGTTCGTTGATGGGAGTACTGGCTTGAACATCTAAAATAATACTTTCTGGTGGTAGCGGTATTGCGTCATTATTCAATAAAAAACGTTCGGTTAAGTTAATGCAGGCTTTGCTATTTCCGACTAGGTTATTTAATCCCATGTCGATAAAGGTATTGATAATAACTTGTGAGGTTGCACCGTTTTCACTTAATTTTGAATCAGCATTGTTAGTATCGCCAGATCGAAATAACATCTCATAGCCATAGATGCCTAAATTTCGGTTGTAAATGGGTTGACGACCTACGAAAATATTTTGCATATATTTTTAATTTAGTTGTCAGAAAAATTCAAAAGCTTAAGCCAGAGAGTAAAAGTAATTAATAGAGGTGATCTAAATATTATTCAACACATCTTCGGCCCAGTTAATGGCTTTAATGTTAATGTCTGACAAGTCATCCGTGCTCAAACCTGCAAAGCGAATATTAACCCAGTCACCTTCTTCCTGTGCCAGTGTGCAATTAATGGCTTCACCCAATTCGCCTTCACGGTTTAAGAGTGCCGCGATAACATTGTCTGCCAGAGGTAAAGGTGTAATGAGTTCTTCGAGGCTGCGGTCCATTAATAAGTCTAAAGATGAAAACATACCAACGGTGAAAAAACTGTCGGCGGGTTTTAAATTTGCACGTTCGGCTAATAGCTCACAACTACGGGCGCGAATCATTGAAATTCGCACTTGTTCGATGGGTTTGTTGTCCATGCCGCTAAGTGCCATCATTGATGCCCAGGTGCAAAGTTGTTTGCGACCCAGCATAACAGTGGCGTGTTGAATGGAATCAATTTTGGTGGAGCGGGTAAAAAATGCGGAATTCATTAGCTGTAAAATTTTATAACTTAAGGCGACGTCTTTGCTGATAATGTCGACCACCGTGTCGGTGTCAGTCTCCGGATTATGCAGTGTTGAGAGTAAATTAATAATGCTCATTTGGTTTGAGTCTAACGACTCGCCACTCACAATACGTGGCCGATTTAAAAAATAACCTTGAATATAATCAACCCCCACTTCTCTGCAAATATCATAAGCATCGTGGTCTTTCACGTGGTCGGCCAAAATAATGGGGTGTAATTTTTTTAATATTTTTAAATGATCGCGTATTTCATTAATCGATAAATTCTCAATATTAATATCAATGATACTGGCCATGCTTGCGAGTGGTTGTAGCGGGGGGTGTTGTAAATAATTATCGAGTGCGAGTTTAAAACCGGCATCGGCAAGGCGTTTTACGCCAGCTATTACTTCGCCTGTGACATTAACATAAGTTGGAATTTTTAAAATCACACGATCTTTGGGTAGCGGCAGCTCGTAGTCACTTTGTAAAAAGTGCTCGGTGAGGGTGATAAAGGCGATGTTTTTTCCCACTAATTTATCTATGCCAATTTCCATAAAGGCGTTGATGATAACTTGTGAGGTGGCCATGTCGGCTTCAATTGAATGGTCGTTATTGCTGACGCTGTGTGACATTAATTCATAAGCGTAGATCTCAATATCTCGTGTATAAATAGGTTGTCGTCCAACAAAAATTTCGGTCATGGTTTGTGTCTTTATATTCAGTTTGTTTTTAGTTTTAAATATAGACCATAACTATAGAAAATTTATTGAATAGCCTAACAAACTTCACATAAACGGCAGGCGAAAAAAAACCCGCTGTTAGAAGCAGGTTTTTTTGATGTGATTGAAGAAGCTTACTTAATTTTAGCTTCTTTATACATCACATACTTGCGAATCGTGGGATCAAACTTTTTGATTTCCATTTTTTCAGGCATTAATTTTTTGTTTTTGTCTGTGGTGTAAAAGTGACCCGTACCCGCAGATGAAACCAATTTAATTTTTTCACGCATTGTCTTTCCCCTTAAACCTTTTCGCCACGAGCGCGCATTTCAACCAGCACAGTATCGATGCCTTTCTTGTCGATCAAGCGCATACCCGAGGTAGAAACGCGTAATTTTACATAACGCTTTTCGCTCTCCACCCAGAAACGGTGGTTGTGTAAATTAGGCAAAAAACGACGACGTGTGCGGTTCTTTGCGTGTGATACATTATTACCGGACATAGGCTTCTTACCTGTGACCTGACATACTCTAGCCATGATGACTCCAGTCAAAACTTTAAATATAGTGTTAGAACCCGTTGCAATGCTGCAGCTAACAAGCTCTGGAAATCTGAGGGCGGTGATGATACCGGATTTGGGCCGGCTAAACAAGCCATTATCAGCAATTCTCCGCTAATTGTTGGCATGTTGTCTTGAGGCATTGGCAGCCTGGCTCGCTTCATTGTATAGTGTCGCCTAACATGGCCAGTCACAGTATAGCTAAGCTATTGAATTTACTTGATAGTTTGTCGCGAGTTAAAGCTGCCCGCCTACATAATGCGCTATCGTAGGGGGGTATCTCTGGCTTGTGATGGCTTTAAAATAACACACACAAAAACCCTTAATGAAACACAAAACTATGGATATTGTATACATACGCGACCTGCGTATCGAAACCGTTATCGGCATTTACGACTGGGAGCGCGAAATTCGCCAAACCGTTAGTCTCGATTTAGAAATGGGCACCGACATTCGTCGTGCCGGTGAAACCGACCATATTGATGACACACTGGATTATAAGTCGGTAGCCAAGGCCCTCATCGAGTTTGTTGGGAAATCGGAGTTTCAGCTAGTAGAGGCTCTTGCCGAGCAATGTTCGCAAATTGTGCTCAATGACTTTAATGTGCCGTGGTTACGCCTGCGCTTAAGTAAGCCCGGTGCGGTTACTGGCTCCCAGGATGTGGGTGTGCTAATAGAGCGAAGCAAAGAATAAACATGGCATGGGTTTACATTAGCTTAGGCAGTAATATCGACCGCGAAACGCTAACCCGCGCCGGCGTATATGCCCTGCGCCAACATTATGGCGAGCTGATTTTGTCATCCGTATATGAAAGCGAAGCGGTGGGCTTTGAAGGTGAAAATTTTTACAATATGGTGATCGTTCTGCAAACCGACGATGCAGTGCAGCAGGTTGCGAAAACCTTACGCCAAATTGAAGACGAGCATGGGCGGGATAGAACGGGCCCGCGTTTCTCATCTCGAACCCTTGATTTAGATTTGCTGCTTTATGATGATTTAATCATTAATGAAGACCGGCTGCAAATCCCCCGCGATGAAATATTGCAACGCGCCTTTGTGCTGTGGCCGATGGCAGAAGTGGCGGCTGACTTAGTGCATCCGCAAGCTAATAAAACCTATGGTGAGCTGTGGGATGCATTTGATAAAGATAAAGAAATGCTGGAGCCGATTGAGTTTGATTTTGGTTGATGTGCTCAGTGCAGAGAGCAGCTTTTAGGTGATATTAGCTCCGAGTCTTTTGGTTGTGTCTTTTCAATACACGCAATACTGGAGCCGGGACTGAAGCCTGGCTGCAATGGATTGTCAGGTTCCATCATTCCAGCCTAATCTTCTCTGCGATTCGGGCTTCGCGAACTGAAGCCCGGTCCCGCATTAGCTTTTACGACTTAATCATCCAGCGCACAACTGCGAAAGCCTGCAAACACATCGCTTCTATCCGGGCCGTAATAGGTGCGCCAGGTGTTACGAATCATTCTTGATGGGGTTGCCCAGCCACCACCGCGTAATACTTTAGTCTGGCCGAATAGCGGCTGGGAATAATCCGCATACATATCAGGTTCAAAATCAGGATAGGGTTTAAACGTATTCGCTGTCCATTCCCAGCAATTTCCCAGCATTTGTCGGCAGCCGAATGCACTATCGCCCTGTGCTAATGCACCTACATCAATCGTCCCCATGCTCCGACTATTCATATTAACCTGTTGTTTTGTGGGGGGGGTATTGCCCCAGGGGTAGCGGCGTTTGGCATTAATATTTTGCGGTGTGCCGGAGGCGGCCAGTTCCCATTCCGCTTCGCTTGGTAAGCGACGCCCCGCCCATTTACACCAGGCATTGGCTTCGTACCAGTTTATGTGAATAACGGCAGCGTGGGGTCGCATGTTTTGCCATTGATCAAAGTGTTTTATTAACCAGTTGTTATTGTCATCTTTTTTCCAGCCATTGGGTTGCGTTAGCTTGTTTTTTTGCAACCAGCCCCAGCCTTCATCGTCCCAAAATTGTTTTTTTGTGTAGCCATTGTCATTAACAAAATGTGCAAATTGTTGATACGTGGTTGCGGCTTTTGCAATGGCAAAAGGTTGTACTGTAACCGGGTGTTGCCACTTTTCATTATCAAAACAAAATTCAATATTTTTTGGTGCGCCGAGTAAATACTCGCCACCGTTAATGTTTACATCGCCGTCGAGTGGGCCGGCGTTATATTGTGGGTTATCAGTGTGTGTTTTGTTAAAAACCGGTGCGGGATAATTTAAGGTGCGGCGGGTGTAAGTAAACGCTTCAGTGTGCATGTCTTCGTGAAATAAAGCATAGCGTGTTAAGTAAATATCTTTTTCAGTGACGGTTTTATGATTGTTTAAACGTGCGATTTCGGCCTGCAAAACTTGCCGCATGTAATTTTGCGTTTGGTCTAATGATAGCAGAGGCAGGTCCCAGCGGTCATCGTGAGCAATATTAATAGAGTCATAAAGAGAGTCGGCCTGAGCTAAAAAAGAATCGGCATTATCTAAGTGACGTAAAATCCAGAGTTCGTGAAAGTAGGCAACGTGACCTATCTCCCATAACAATGGGTTGACGGTGTCGAGTTGCTTGCCGATTAATTGCTCTGAATTTAAGCCATCAATTAATGCCAGTGTGCGTTGGCGTGCGTCTTTTAAATCGGTAATTAATGTATTGATTATTTCAGGATCAATTTCTAAATTGGACATTTAAATTTCCATTTGTGTTTTTATATTTTTATTTAGGATAAATAAAACACGTTTTCAAGGTAAAGAATAAGACTAAAAAACAAGCTTAAAAAAACAAGGCTAAATATTTATTTTTCAAATTAGGTTTTTAGTCTAATATAACCCACATGCAAATTGCAATCATAACTCCCGCCGCAGCCGGCTCATTAAACGGTAATCGTGCCACCGCAAAACGCTGGGCAAATTTTTTAATGCAGCTTGGTCATCAAGTTACAATAGATGTGCAATGGAATGGTGGTGCTTGTGATGCCATGGTAGCGTTGCATGCCTGGCGCAGTGCAGAGTCGATTGCACAATTTAGACAAAAATTTCCAGACAAGTTTTTAATTGTTGCGATGACCGGCACCGATTTATATCGGTTTATCAATACTCATCCCGAGTCGACGCTAGCTTCTATTTATGCGGCGGATAAATTAGTTACGTTGCATGATTTGGCGCACCGTATGTTACCTGAATCCGTGCATCATAAAATTCATGTTATTCATCAGTCAGCGCGGGCACTAAAAAAGCCACTAATTAAGCGATCAATTAATACTTTTGATATTTGTGTTGTTGGGCATTTGCGCGAAGAAAAAGATTCGTTGCGGGTAGCTTATGCGGTGCGAAGCTTACCTGCCGAAAGTCGTATTCGGATTTTGCATTATGGAAAAGCACATAATGAAAAATGGGCAGGTTATGCCCGTGAAGAAATGAAAATGAATATGCGTTACCAGTGGTTGGGTGAAGTATCGCACGCAGAAGTGCAAGAGGCTTATGTGCGTTGTCATTTAATGGTGCTACCTTCGGTGATGGAGGGCGGTGCGAATGTTATCTCTGAAGCTTGCGTTGCGGGCTTGCCGGTAATAGCTTCTGATATTGATGGTTCAGTGGGGTTGCTCGGTGAAGATTATGCGGGATATTTCCCGCTAAAAAATAGCGCAGCATTAAGTGAGATTTTATTAAAGGCTGAAAGCGATGCTGATTTTATGAAAACGTTGTCGCAACAGTGTCGAAAACGCGCAAGCTTGTTTAGTGTTGAAGCAGAGAAGCAGGCCTGGACGAATTTATTAAAAACTTGTAGTTAGTTATTTCATGATCGATATTTTTTAAGCAAATTTCAAATAACTAACGAAGTAAGGTTACGCTTTCCACGCTTGTATTATCATCTGCCACTTTGCCAATAACGACACTGCAAGCGTAGCCAAGTTGATGTAGCTCGGCTAAACAATGCCCCGCATTAATTGCTGGAATACTCGCGAGTAAACCGCCGGAGGTTTGCGGATCAAACAGCAGTGGAAAATGTTTGTGTTTAAGTAAATTTTTCGGTTCTTTTATAGCACGACGCAGACGTATATTTTGGTCCTGTAGCGAACTATAAATACCATTGGCAATCATTTGTAACGCCCCATCCATTATTGGTAAGGCATCTAAATTAATTTCAACACTCATATTTGATGAGCGTGTCATTTCAACTAAATGGCCGAGCAAACCAAAACCGGTAACATCGGTGCAGGCGGTGGCGCCATGTTTATGCATACAAAAACCGGCGGCTTGATTAGATAATAACATGCTTTGCAGTGCTGCATCTATCCAGCGACCTTTAGCTTTTTGGCGCATGTCGGCGGCAAATAACGTGCCGGTGCCCAGTGCTTTAGTTAAAATTAAAACATCACCGTTTTGCATGCCGGATTTTCGTAGCACTTGTTTTTTGTCAGCTAAACCGGTTACCGAAAGTCCAAAAGAAAGTTCCGCGCCTTCGCTGGAATGCCCACCGACTAAAGCAGTATTGCTAGCATTTAATATTTCTAATGCCCCCGACATGGTTTGAAATAACTGATCTTCAACTTGCTCTTCAATGCCATAGGGAATGGTCGCAATTGCCATTGCGGTTTGTGACTCTGCACCCATTGCAAAAATATCACTGAGGGCGTGGTTGGCGGCGATTTTTCCGAAGATAAAAGGATCATCAATAAAACTACGAAAATAATCCACGCTTTGTACAATGACTTTACCCGCGGGCACTTCGCTAATCGCCGCATCATCCGGGTCGGCTAAACCAATAATTACGTCATCACGACTAATCGGGTTTAAACGATTTACTACGCGCGATAAAACCGTGCTGCCGACTTTTGCGCCGCAACCGCCACAACGCATTGCAATTGCAGAAATTTCGTGGATAGTTTTTTTATCGGTAGTTTTATTTAACATGGCGCGATTATATTCGGGCTCTATTTCGGTAGGCATGTCGGGCAGTTGATTGAAACTGTCCATAAATTTACGATCAATCCAGTCTTTAATTTTCCATAAACATGCACCTTCAAAAGACCAGTTGCCGCGCGAGGCAATAGCGTATTTGTCGCCGGTGCTAATTAATCCTAAAAAGTTTTTTTGCGGGATAAATTTTTTAAGTGGTTTTTGTTGTATCGCGCGGGCTAAATTTTTTGCCAGTGGCATACCCTGGCGCACCGCAAATACGCCGGATTTTGGACGGGGGTAGTTAACAACGGCGGCAATATCGCCGGCAGCAAAAACATCGGCGTGTGAAGTGGATTGTAAATAATCGTTGACTTCAATAAAGCCATGTTTATCAACCTGCAAACCAGAATCGCCTAGCCAGTCAGGAGCAGATGCATTAGTAACCCATAAAGCGGCATCGGTTTTATACTGAGTTCCGTCCTTGCAAATAAGTTGGTTATGTTTTACCTGATTAATAAAGTGTTGAGTATGGACGTTGATATTTCGTTGTTGAAGTATGCGATGAAAACGTTTTCTGACCTGTGCATTATGGGTGGGTAAAATGTTTTCAGTGTCGCAATAAATATCTATTTTAAGATTTTTTTCTCGAATGTTTTCGAGTTTAAATAAATATTGTAAACGATATTGAGTGGCCAACGCCATTTCAATGCCGCCGGCACCACCACCAACAATTGCTAAATTAAATATTTTATTTTGTTGGCTTATCTCTAATGCGTTTTCAATTAAGGTGTTCCACTGAGATAAAAAGGTGTCAATAGGTTTAACGGGTATGGCGAATTCATTGGCGCCGGGGATATGTAATGCACAGGGTTTAGAGCCGATATTAATAGATACCAAATCGTAATTAATCGGTGGGCGGTCTGCGCAAATAATTTGTTTGTCATTAAATTTAATAGCGCTAACTTCGGCATGAAAAATTCGTGCTTTTGCAAACTGTGCCAGCGGGCGCAAATCAATATGCGCATCATCATATTTATAATGGCCTGCAATATAACCGGGCAACATTCCTGAGTAGGGTGTGTGTAAGTCACGGGTGATGAGGGTGATGCGCAGGCCGGGCAGCGGGTTCATCGCAAAGTATTTTAGAACAGATAAGTGGCTGTGACCGCCGCCGACTAAAACCAGATCTTTAATAACGGGAACTGAATTGGAAAGTTTCATTGAATTAACTGTTAGGCTGATATAATTTTTTGTAGCCTAGTCTACACCCTGCGCAAGATGTATTATAGAGTTAACTATCAATATTTGAGAAAATTGGCTTTATGGCAAAACCAACACAGCGTTTTCAGTTTTTTGATCAGCATCCACAAGTAGCCGATTTTCACGATGAAATCATTCAGGGTTTATCGGCTGATAAACCTTATATATCGTCAAAATATTTTTATGATGAGGTCGGTTCAAAATTATTTGAACAAATTTGCAGCACCGAAGAATATTATCCAACCCGCACCGAAGTCGATATTATTCGCAATAATATCGACAGCATTGTTGAAAGCCTGGGAAAGGAATGTTTATTAGTTGAGCCAGGCAGCGGCGATAGTTATAAAGTTCGATTGCTGCTGGATGCGCTTCGCCCTATTGCCTATTTGCCTATTGATATATCGCGGCGCTATTTGCAAGACGAAGCGCAAAAATTGGCGAGAGAATTTACCTGGTTAAATGTACATGCGGTGTGTGCGGATTTTACCGGAAAATTAGAACTGCCCTATGATGTGAGTGCCACTAATAAAGTCGCATTTTTTCCAGGTTCAACTATCGGTAACTTTTTGCCCGAGCAGGCGGTTAGTGTTTTAACAGAAATAAAAAATATGGTAGGTGGTGATGGCGGATTATTAATTGGTGTGGATTTGGTTAAAGACGCATCCATTTTAAATTCAGCTTATAATGACGGGCAAGGATATACTGCAGAATTTAATCTTAATTTATTAGCACGAATCAATGATCAGCTGAATGCCGATTTTAATTTAAAGCAGTTTAGGCATAAGGCCTTTTTCAATGAGAAGAAAAGCCGCGTGGAAATGCATTTAGTTAGTTTGGGTAATCAAAAAGTTAATGTTTCTGGGCATAAATTCAAATTTGAAAAAGATCAAACAATACTTACAGAGTATTCACATAAGTATACTTTGCAAGGGTTTTCGAAATTAGCAGAGCAGGCAGGATTTGAGTCAATAAAGTTTTGGGTAGATGAAGCAGAATTATTTAGTGTGCATTATTTGCAGGTGAGTTAAGTTTGATGTTATTTGGAGTAAGGTCTTTAAACTCTATCATAAAAGTGCTAAAGATATTTAATGATTAAAAGACATTTTTGTTATCAACTAAAATTAATTCATACAGATTAAATCGTATTTTAGGCGATTTTAATTATTATCTATCGTGTCAATATATCGTGCAATCAATCCACGTTCTGACATATCTTTATGCAATGCAATTCGGATTTTATATCCACCCCCCTTGGCCTCCTCTATCGCATTGCCATGTATGTCCTGCATAGTTTTTAAAACAATATCTTCATTGCCGGACGGTTTTATTAATTCTAATTTATCGCCTATTTTAATTTTATTTTTTACATCTATTTCAGCCATGCCGGTTTCAAAATTATAATTAACTACCTCACCGACAAATTGTTGTTTACGGCTAATAGAATTGCCTTGCATATAATTTTGATACTCGTGGGTATGATGGCGTTGATAAAAGCCATCGGTATATCCGCGATTGGCTAAATTTTCCAATATACCTAATAATTCAGGGTTAAATTCTTTGCCCTGTGATGCATCTAAAATCGCTTGTTTATAGCTTTGCGCGGTGCGTGCAACATAGTAATGTGATTTGGTGCGGCCCTCAATTTTTAAACTATCGATGCCAATGTCTACCAGTTGTTTAACGTGTTCGACTGCGCGTAAATCTTTGGAGTTCATAATGTAAGTGCCGTGCTCATCTTCTTCTATTGGCATGTGTTCGCCGGCACGATTGGCTTCTTCTAGAAACATCACATCATCAGCTTGCGGGTGACGCGCATCGCCCATATCTGAAAATTGAATTTTTTGTTCAGGGATGACTTTAGGTTTATGAGCTTTCGATTCATGCACGCCTTCGGCACTTTTCTCAGACGGAGTTGTTTTATAATTCCAGCGACAGGCATTAGTGCAAGTGCCCTGATTCGGGTCACGGTGATTAAAATAACCGGACAATAAACAACGCCCCGAATAAGCAATGCAAAGTGCGCCGTGCACAAAAACTTCCAGTTCCATATCGGGGCATTCCTGGCGAATTTCTTTTATTTCATCGAGTGATAATTCTCGCGATAAAATAATACGTTCAATGCCCACTGATTGCCAGAATTTTACCGCCGCAAAGTTTACGGTGTTCGCCTGCACCGATAAATGCACTGGCATTTCAGGCCAGCGTTCGCGCACTATCATAATTAACCCGGGATCCGCCATAATTAAAGCGTCAGGTTTCATTTCAATAATTGGCTGCATATCTTTTACATAAGATTTTATTTTACTGTTGTGGGGCATTAAGTTTGAAGTGAGATAAAACTTTTTGCCCAGCGCGTGTGCTTCCTTAATGCCGGTGGCAAGATTGTCTTCTAAAAAATCATTGTTACGCACCCGCAAACTATAGCGGGGTTGGCCGGCATATACTGCATCGGCACCGTAGGCAAATGCGTAACGCATATTTTTAAGAGTGCCGGCCGGTGAAAGTAATTCGGTTTTCTGCATGTGAATTATTTCTTATAATGTTAAAAGAGCCTGAAGGGAAGGGTATTTTACCTTAATTTTGCAGATAGGTTACACTCTTAATTATGATTGAAGTTGTCGATAATATAATACAAAACATTGGGTGGTTTATTTAGATACCGCAATCTGGTTGTTGTTGAGGCGTGAAGCCAGGCTCAGGTAGGCTCGTGTTGTTCAAACCAGAATATTGTAGAGAGTAACCGTTGTTCAGTTAATAAGGTTTTATTGGCCGACGAAAAAATCAAACATTTATAAATGGGCGCAGGATTTAAGCGCAATGTTAGTGATGTTGGCGGTTGCATTTACTCCCGTGGTTGCCGGTTTGTTAGTGGCGGATGTGTCCCCGGCGCCGTGCTGCTGTTAGTGGTGCCGGTAATACGCAATCGCTTAATGCCTTTTTTTCAGTATTAATAGAGTTACTTTGTTGTCGCGTCTAGTTGTGCTATAAACTAGCAATGCGAAATTTTTAAGTAAATTCATGTTTTGAAGTTTGTATGATTCCAGCAGCATTCACAGAAAAATGCTCAAAAATAAAGAGGCCTTACATGCAAAGCGCTTTAATGTTTATAAGTAAACATTCATTACAGTTTGGTTTTTTAATGTGTCTGCTGTTGAGTATGCAAAGTGTTAATGCAGAAGGTGTTTTTTTAGGAAAACAAAAAAATCAGCATTCATTAACCGGTGCCGATCTCAATCGCATTAAGGCCGAGTATCAAATTAAGTTTGGGGAAAAAGCCACTGCGCCTTCTTATCAGTTGAATAATTCTTCAAATGCTTCCTCAAGCAACCCGTGGCAGAAGAAAAAAACACAGAAGGCTGACATGCTGACCAATAAAAATATTTGGGCTAATTGTCGAAACTATGCGTTACATAAACGTAACCGTTGCTATCGTGAAGGCAGGGAAGCATATAAGTGCGAACAGATGTATGAGGCACGCACCCAGCTTTGCGATAGTGCTCCGTAAAATTAAAATCGTTGTGGTGTGAGCTATAAAGCCTGTCGCATTAAATACTGAGACAGCTCAATTGCGCTAGATTGTTCGTCAGTGAGTTCATTATCTTTTTCCGTCATCGATATTGTATCTTTATTCAGCATGGTTTCTAAAACCGCTGACAATGCATGAATACGTTCCTGCGCAATAATCATTTCCAGCATTCTGCAAAAAGGTTTTATCAAATCAATAAAGTGCACTGTATCGAGTAGTTTCAGGCTGCAGTGCTCGTTTTTTTCTGAAGTGTAAAACAGCGTAAGATTGGCATCGCATTCAAATTTGGTGTCCTGTAAATGCTCGAGTGTTTGCTTGGTTTGTTGCAAGCAGCTCAGCAAGCTATTTAAGCACGACTCAATTTCCATGCGTTCGTTATAGCTGGTGCGTTGAATAAATTGGTTGCGATTGGCGGTGATGGTGAGAAACTGAATCGCCAAAGTGTCGATAGCACTAAGCAGGGTTTTAACCGTGTATTCTCGCTCGGTACCGAGTCTTAGATTGATGTTAAAGCCCAGCTGTAATAGTTTCATCGGCAGGGCGCTATTAATGGTTTTTAAACTAACAAGTAAAGAATTAATCGACGTGATGGATTTTGCCATATCAAGTTTGATCCTTCGGTTTGCGCAAACGTTTTCAGGTTTGGGGCTTTATTTTTAGCGGTAGGGCTATCCCGTCTGTCCTTGTGGATAAAGCTGCCTGGATCTCAGCGTTATTTCCACTAAAAACAATCAATCCACTATATATTGTGGGTCTTCTCTGTGTCAACAACAAAGTGCTGTGGATAAACCTGTTAAGAAAAAAATTATAAACTGTGGATAAGTTGTGTTTTACACTATTACAAAGGGCTTGAATGGCTGGCTAAAAATTAACCTTTAATTATTTATGTTTTTTAATCTGACCAAAGGTAGGCTTGAGTTTAAAACCAAAAGAGTATAAAAAATAGCCGATTAGCGTCTAGGCTTCAACGGGTAATGGGCTTATGGCCAGTAAGTAAATGGCATAACCGGTCCCTGTGAATTGACAAACATGCAGCAAATTTTGCAGAAGTGTTAATGAGCCATAAGCACTGGGTTTAGCAACTTGATATTGCTGATTGCAGGTTTTTAAGATGCCATTTAAAAGATGGGAGTGGGTGAAAATATAACTGACGGTAATAATGGTTAACAAAAATGCCGCACTTTGATTATTAACTAAGGCGGCACAAATGCCGGCGAGTAAACACAGTGTGGAATTTAAGCGGTAAAAACGCCGGTAAATAGTAAAGCTTTCAAACAGATTTTCAGGGGACTTTAATAAGACTGGGTAAAGTAAAGTGAGCAGCAAAAAACTTCCCATGGATGCACCGCTAAAAGCGATGGCGATTAGATTCACTAAATAATAGATATCCATTCTATGGAGTCTAACACTGATTGGCTGGATTTTTGTTGTTGTTTAAGTGTGATATAGCGTTTGGTGTGCGGGGAGAAAATTTCCCGGTCCGTCTTTTTTTAGGGTGGGTTAAACTTTTCAGGTTTGTCCCCTCTTTTAGAAAAAGAGGGGACGTGGGCGATTTAAAAACCGTCAGATTACTAAAGTATTCAATCTGAAATAGGCTTCAAAAGTGTTAACTAAAAATTCCCTTATTAAAAATTTTCCAGCGAACGCAACTTCTCGGGCAGCATTTTAAAGTCAACTAACGAGCTGACCAAGCATTTAATAAATGTCGCATCATCTTCATGCATCATTTTGTAATACTGCATTTTCATGGTAAGCGCACTGCCAAAAATAATCGATATTAAGGCTAAAAAAGATCCCATCGAAAGTGTCGACACCCCGGTGATGCCCTGGCCGATAGTGCAACCTAAAGCTAATATGCCGCCAACACCCATTAGTATGCCGCCAATAATATGGGTGATAAAATCTTTTCCATCTACAAACCATTCAATACGAAATGATTTGGAAATGAGTGCCCAGATAAATGAACCCAAAATTATCCCCGCAACTGCAACGAGGCCGGCGGTAACATAAGCGTTATCAAAGCCTTTTGCTACATAACGGGTGGTTTGGCCGATGGGGTTAATGAAGGTAAATGACTGTGGTGCTACATCGCGGGGGCGGGCATCGGCGTCATCTTCCATCATGTCCCATGACTCAGCGGCGGCGTATTCAGTCCAGCTAAACACTTCATCGTCGGCGCTAATCGTTACCATTGTAGACGTGGCGAACCACGCAGCGAGTACCGCTGCGCCAACGGTAAAGCCACCAAGTTTATTGTCAAAGCTTTTGCGAAAATCCGCAGATTTGAAAATAAAGAAAAACAATGCTGCGGCTATAACCAGGCCAATGATCGTGCGAGTGGTGCTCACTTGCATGCCAATCGCGGTGCCAATTACGCTGCCTAAATCTTGTTCGGTGCTAAGGCTGGCAGAGGTCGGGCTGGTCCAGGGGTAGAAAACCGTCGAGTAAATCGTACTGTCTGTACCCGGGAAAGGGTTAATCATAAAGTAGGCAAACACCGAAATAATAATAAATAAAACAATGGATTTAATGTTGCCGCCGCCTATGCGAATGAGAGATTTATTGCCGCAACCGCTGCCAAATGTCATGCCGACGCCAAACATGAATCCACCCAAAATATATTCCAGCCACGCAAAGTTGCTGCCACGGTAGGGCGGTAAAGTGGAGTCAACATTAGCAATGCCGCTCATTTCAAATATGACTACGCCAACAATGGCCACCGCTATCGCCAGCAACCAGGCGCGCATACGGCTGTTGTCACCAATATTTACCATATCGGATACCGCACCCATGGTGCAGAAATTAGATTTATTTGCCACCGCGCCCATTACAAATGCAATAGCGAAAATGCTGAGTAGTACGGTTAAGTGTGCAGAAGAAAAATCTTCAAAATTCATGGTCTAGCCTCGTGATTGTTCGTATTGTGTAAGATGCAGTTTGACGATGGATTATTCCAGAGCGAATGCATTAGACGCAATATTTAGGTGTAGTTGTTAGCACGCTGATAATTCCATCACAGAGCCTGGACAGAGCCTGAGCTACCGTGTAACCCCGAAAATGCTGGGGTTTAGCTTAATCTAAGATACAGGTCAATCTATGCCGACTCTGTTTAATGTGGCGAATCATACCGGTAATCGGCTTTATTGCAAGTGCCTTGCGCGGTCAACCGTCGGAATCAATATTCAGCAAGTTAAGCCGGAAGCTGTGCTTTAACGCCGCGGACAGGGTTCAAAGCCCTGTCCTCAAAAAACGACATTCATTTTTTCGCACTAAAGGTTAAAGATAAATGGTGGTTATCAGGTTTTATGTTGGGCCACAGCCGACACAATATAGCGTTGCGAGCCGCCAGCTATAATCGCATCAAACGGGTAGCAGGTTACCAAGTGTAGATAGGCGCTGGCGGGGTCATTAATAAAGCGTGCCGCATCCATATCCACCACTTGCGTAGCGGTAACATTAAAACGGCTGACACCGGCTTGTGCGGTTTCAATGAAAATGGCTTCGCCAACGTGCAGATATTGTAAAAAATTAAAGTGCGTATCGCGATGTGCGCTAATCAAGCTATTGCCGGTTTCGTTAGGTTTTGCCGAGACGAAATTATGCCCCGGCCCGAAAGCCAGGGTTCGCCCGCTGTCACCGGCCAGCACAATTAAGTCCACTTTTAAACGTGGTACGGTTAAGCGTGCAATCGGCCAGGTGTCGGCCCACGGCCAGGGTCTGCTTTGTGGCTCGCCGGCTTTTACTTTTTGCCAGGCCCGCGTCAGCAAATGTTGTGCGATGATGGCTTTGCTTTCAATGTATAAACCTTCACCGACGAACCAACAGCCGGGGATAAATAAAAAAATGATGATGTAGGGTTTCATGGTTGGCCTTGTCGTGTATTAAAAAATATAATGTGTTAATTGCGGGTTTAAAAGCATGCTGAAATAACGCGAGTTTTTTTACACAGATTTAATATAATTAAATTTATTTATATTTTTTTACGCAATAAAATCACCAAAGCCAAACCCAGCATTAATAAAGAAAAACCCATAATAAAATTAAACTCGGCCATAGTTGCGGTCTGCGCTAATCGCCCATAACTTATTGCACTTTGGCCGTGGGGTAAATTAACCGGTAAGGTCTTTTTGTGTAATGCCGATTGCGGAGCTCGTGAGGGGGTTTTGTCAACTGCTACTAAACGGGTATGCTTGCTAACCAGATGATGATTAAGTGCAAGTTTAATGATGTCCGTGCGCACCTGTTCCTTATCGGCGCCGTCGTGCAAGCTATCACTGAGCGCAGCAATTTTTTTGCGCGCCCAAAAAGTAGCAATACCTTTGTTGGACTGTTTAGTTTCTAAGTTTAAGATGACCGACCATGGCGCAAGTGCGCGAGTGCCGGATAATTTAATTGCAGCAGTTTTTTTGTCCGATTTAATCGCCAAAATAATCGGCTCGCCCGAATATAAATCTGCAATACGTCGCGGTAATATCTCGGCTTTAATGCTGTCATCAATTTCAATTTTTATATTGGTCATTAGCGGACTTTCCAGCTTACTAAACAGCGCTGACATTTTTTTATTAACTTCATTAAGATTGCCAATATAGGTGAAGCTGCCACGCCCGAATTGTGCGGCTTTGCGCATAAAATAACTATTGGGAGCCGAGCCAATACCAACGGTGAATAAACGACGTTGCCCTAACTGTTTATGAATAAGGTCAAATAAAACGGATTCATTTCCAACGCTGCCATCAGTTAAAAAAATAATTTGATGCACAAAATTCTCATCAGCAGAATATTTAAGCGCCTGTGATAAAGCCGGTAGCATTTCCGTGCCACCACCCGATTGCAACTGATTAACAAACTGTTTGGCGGTTAATACATTATTAAAGCTGGCGAACTGCGCCTGCTTAAAAACCGCTTCTGTCATAGAGTTAAACTGAATTATATTGAATTTGTCGTGCAAGCGCAGACGATCAATTGCAATTAATAAAGCCTGCTTGGCTTGCTGCATTGATGTGCCGTGCATAGAGCCCGATGTGTCAATAATAAAAGTCACTTCGCGAGCTAATGGCTGCGTGTTGTGAGCATTGTTCGTTGGAGGTGCAAGCATAATCATCTGGTAGTGTTCGGTATTGATGGTTTCATTAAAAACCGCCGCTTTCGGTGTATGGTTAATTTGAGGTGACCAAACTAATTCAAAATCACGATCAGATGGTGTTACCCCGTCGGCGAGTTGAATGTTAGTGATATTATTTCTTTCGTGGGTAATAATTCGATGATAGGGGCTGTTAATGTTTTGCAGTGGAAATCCCGCATCTAAATTTATATTAAGTGAAACCGGGTTGATTTTATTGCTTGCATTGTGCAAAGGAGGAGTGATGCGTGATGCATCGTTTAGCTGAAATGTGTTGTTCGCCCAGCCGTTGCCTGTAATGTTAATATTTTTGGACGTTGCGGGTATAGGCTGGCCCGGAATATAGCGAGGCGTAATCGCCATTGGAAAACGTAAACTAAATTTGCCCTGGTCATAATGCAGGGTTTGTTGGTATTCAATTTCAATAACTATGGTCTCACCTGGCCCAATATTCGCCACACTGTTGGTAAATATATTGGGTCGTTCCTGTTTAACTAGCGCGGCTTTTTTTCCCGCACGTTTAGCCTGGGCATAAATTTTTTTCGCTTGTAATTTTTCTTTTATCTCAGCGTCAATAATGCGTTTACCAATCTGCATTCGCATGTGATCAACTGCGGCGGTTTCTGGTAGCGGAAAAACATAAATCGCTTCTATCCAGTTATCGCTGGTATTTTTGAATTGTTGCTTTAAATGGCTACGGGCAATCATGCCTGAAATATCAATTTGTACATCGGTTTGTAGTAAAGGTAATTGTTGGTAATTCGTTGAGCTGCTTTTAATCAGCAAGCTGCCCTCGCGAATATTGTTTATACTCACCTGTACAAAGTCATCGAAGGCATTGTCTGCATAAACATAGTTGCTAAATAAAATTAAAAAAAATCCAATTACAATAATCAAGACTGTAAAAATAAGCCGCTTCAACCAAATGGATAAACTGAATTTTCGTGGTCGATAACGATCGTCTAAATATTCTCTACGTTGCTGTCGTTTAAAAAAATACGGGTAAAGTGATAGCATGAAATTCTCCTAATAAATTATGGCAAAGGCTTGATGATTAGTAAGCGCTACAAGCCTGACAATTCAAGGTAGGTGTTCGGGCAAGTTGAAGATGAAATATGATGAATTATGACAAAGCCGATAAAGCATAAAAAATCGAAACATTAATGTGATAATGTAAGCATCTGTAAAAGTTATGTAAGGTCGCTAAATGTCACAGCATATTGCAATAGTTGAAGATGAACCCGCGATACGAGAAAATTACGCGGATGTGTTTAAGCAGCAAGGCTATCAGGTTTCATTGTATGCAAGTCGCGATGAAGCCATAAAAGCATTCGATACCCGTTTACCTGATTTAGCATTATTAGATATTGGATTGGAAGACGATGTGGAGGGTGGTTTCGATGTGTGCAGAATATTGCGCGGAAAATCTGCCACCGTACCGATTATATTTTTAACTGCTCGTGATAGCGATTTAGATATTATTTCTGGTTTACGTTTGGGTGCCGATGATTATTTAACCAAAGATATTAGCCTGCTAAATTTATGCGCCAGAGTGGCGGCATTGTTTCGTAGAATTAATGCGTTTACCGAAAACCCTAAACAGGAAGATATACTAAATAGAGGGCCATTAAAAATGGATATGAATCGGTTTGTGGTTGATTGGAACCAGCAGCGCGTTGACTTAACCTTAACCGAATTATGGGTGGTACATACATTGGCAAAGCATCCGGGGCATGTAAAAAATCGTGACCAGTTAATGGAGGATGCGCGCATTGTTGTTGATGATGCGACGATTACTTCGCATATAAAACGTATTAGAAATAAATTTTTAAAAGTCGATAAGCAGTTTGAATGTATCGAAACGGTTTACGGCATGGGCTATCGCTGGTTGGAAAGTTAACGTAATTAAGTATCACCACAGTGCTTATTCATATGTTTTTTTTAATCGGAAATTCAGAGTCGTTGAGTTATTCAAAGGTGCCGGATTTTTTCTAGAAGCACGAAGTTTTATCTTCATGTGTCTTTTTTAAGCATTATACGAGTATGTATTTTAATAGCGACCTAAAAATTGAAAATTAAACTATCGATTAGAAGTAAATTGTTATTAGTTTCGGCAGTGTTATTTGTGGTGCCGTGGATTGGTGTGCAATACATTCAAGATATGGAAGATTTTCTTCGAAACAATCAGCAAGAAAATTTACTCGGCCGCGCACAAATTGTAGCGGCAGTATTGCAGGGGCAAGAAAGTATATTTAAAACCCGCACTGAGTTTGTTACGAGTGATATGGCTGATGACTTGTTGAAAAATAAAACCGTAAACAATAACTCCCACTTATATGTTCGACCGATTAAAAGGCCGATTCAGCTCGATGGTTATTTGGATGACTGGCTGGATTATGAAGAAAAATCAAAATTATTAATTTCTGAAGAACCCGAATCTTTACAATACAAATATTATTTAGCGAGTTATAAAAAATATATTTATATGGTGCTCGAGGTGAAAGATGATGAGGTAATATATCGAAAGGCCAATAGTTTAAGTTTAAGTAAAAATGATCATTTAATTATTAAGTTGCGTAATAAACAGGGGCAGTTAAAAACTTATTTTATCGCCACTCAATCATCGGGTTGGGTGAATGCGCACCGTATGGAATTGCGCGAGGACGAGTGGCAAAGTGTTGCACCAGAATTGCGTATTAAAGGTGAATGGCAACAAACCGCAGAGGGGTACAATATTGAAATTCGTTTACCTTTGTCATTAATGGGTGATGAATTGTCATTTTTTGTGGTGGATGTGGATGATGGGAAAGTTAGAAATGTAAAAACGATTTTAGGTGAAGGGAATATTGAAGATAAACTCGGTACAATTGTTATTCCGTCAGTTGAAGTCGAGCAGATGCTGGCGCGCATTAAGCGCCCAGCATCACGCACCTGGGTGGTAGATAAAAAATACCGAGTATTAGCCGTTGCGGGGGATTTAAAGTCAGGCGCTAATAATCAGCTGCATAATTTTAATCAGACCAGTGCGCTCAATAATATTGTTAGTGCTTTTTATAATCTATTGCTCATTCAACCTACTCACAAATTTAAAGATGATTTGTTAAGTGCCTCGTATTTGCGCGGCGAAGTGATTCAATTTGCCCTGCAAGGTAAGCCCTCTATACGTTGGCGAGATACGCCGGATAAGCGTCTGCGTATCTTAACAGCAAGCTATCCGGTTGTTATCAAGGGTAAGCCGATAGGTGCTATAGCCATAGAAGAAACCAGTAATGCGATTTTGATTTTACAAAACGAAGCGATGAAAATTCTAATTAATTTAAGTGTGCTTACGTTTTTAATTACGGTTGTTGTATTGCTAAGTTATGCTACTCGGCTGTCGGTTCGAATTAGAAATTTGCGCGATGAAACCGAGCAGGCAATATCCAATGAAGGGCGAATTAATAATGTATTTATGCCGACAAAATCAAACGATGAAATTGGCGATTTATCGCGCAGCTTTGCCGATATGTTGGCGCGTTTACAGGAGTATAATCGCTACCTTGAAACGATGTCGGGAAAACTCTCCCATGAGTTACGCACGCCGATTACGGTGGTGCGATCTTCACTGGAAAATTTACAAATGGCGAGTAGTGATGCAGCCAGAGAAACGTATGTGAAACGTGCCAGTGAGGGTATGGCAAGATTAAGTGATATTTTAACGCGTATGAGTGAAGCCACGCGCTTGGAGCAAACCCTGCAGTCGGAAACCTTAACTAAGGTTGATTTGGCCAATTTAATTGAAAGTTGTTTGGCGGGTTACCGGTTGGCGTATTCGCAGGTTGAATTTATATTTGAAAACAACGTATCAGAAGCGCCCGTGTATATTTCAGGCGTTGATGATTTGTTAGCGCAGATGTTAGATAAGTTAATAACTAATGCAGTGGATTTTCATACGGAATCAACACCACTTATAATTAAATTAAATGAGAAAAAAGACACCTTGCAATTAAGTGTTACTAACAGGGGTGAAATGTTACCCGCTGCCATGCGAGAAAATTTATTTGAATCGATGGTATCGGTGCGTGATAAAAAAGGCAGCCAACCGCATTTGGGATTGGGCTTGTATATTGTGCGGATGATTGTTGAGTTTCATCGGGGGGAGGTTCGGGCTGAGAATTTACGGGATCACTCCGGGGTGACAATTTTGTTGGAATTTTCGAAGCTGTAATGCTACTGGATTTTCGATAGAAGTATTCGAAGATAACGTGTGTATCTCGAGCAAAGCCCTCTGATAATGTGTTTAGTAAACAATAAATAAGCAACACAAGGGTTTCTCCTTGGCAAAGACGGATTAATGGTAATTTAAATCTCGCCATAATTCATAATAATTCACACCCGAATCATCACAATCACGCCCGCAAAAAAACACATCCTTTCTACATACTTTATCTCAAGTTAACAACAAATTTCGTTGTTAATAATTTATACAGATAAATCGAGAGGATATTACTATGAAGTATTTAAACACTAGCTTTACCCCTGCTGTTCTTGCACTCAGTGTGCCACTATTAATTTTAGGCGGTTGCGCCGGTCGAGAAACTGTAAAACTTTCGTCGGATGAAAATATCGAAATGATTGAACCACTAGAAATAGTGGATGGCAGTAATATGCAAACCGGTATTGTGGTTGATTTTGTCCCCGCGCAGGAGTTCACCGACGTTGTTGAAACAACTGAGGCGCAGGATGTTATGCCGGAAGTTACCCAACAAACACTCCCGCAAAAATCGAAAACCCCTAAGCCCGCTGAAGGTCTAATCGGGTTTGCATTTGACGAAGCCAATATCAACGCCGAGTATGGTGAAATGCTATGGCAACACGTACAGTACTTACAGGAAAATAAAAATTTAATATTAACGGTTAATGGGCACACCGATAGCTCGGGTGCGCGTGCATATAACGAAATGCTTAGTTTGAAACGCGCCCAGCAGGTGGCGAATATTTTAATTGATTTTGGCGTGCCTAAAGCGCGCATTAAAGTGTTGGGCAATGCCAGTGATCAGCCGTTAGCGGGCGCCATTAATCAGCGTGAGCATCGCAGAGTAGAGTTGGATTTTGAAGACACCCAGTTAGTCAGCAACTAAGAAGGAGGCGCTGCAAAGGAAAGGCTCATTAATTCGGGTTGGGTTAATGGGCCTTTTTTGTTGTTACAAAATAATTTTTATTTAGGAGGGTATTTTAATAGAACTCGAGTATAAAATTTTCTATGTTTCCAATGCTATTGTCGCTGATAGTTATGCTAAAATGATTGATAAAAATTCACATAATTTTTTTTAAAAATCACGTCGGTTATACCTTTTTTAAAAAAGAGTGCGTGATATTTTAGATAAAAAATTGTGTGTCCAGTCTTTTACATAGTCTTAGTGAATTTTTCATCAATCACTTAAATTATTTAATCTTGGAATCATAATGGAAAAACTTCTCGAAATTATGGAGGCACTGAGAGACCCTCAATCCGGTTGCCCCTGGGATATAAAACAAACATTTAAAAGCGTAGTACCTTATACGCTAGAAGAGGCGTATGAAGTTGCCGATGCAATAGAAAATGGAGATATGAGTGAGCTAAAATCCGAGCTAGGTGATTTGTTATTTCAGGTGGTGTTTTATGCGCAAATGGCAAAAGAGCAGGGTGAGTTTGATTTTAATGATGTCGTTAATGCAGTGAGTAATAAATTAATTGATCGCCACCCGCATGTTTTTAATAATGTCGATTGTAAAGATGAAAAACAATTAAATGAGGCGTGGGAGCGTAGTAAAGCTAATGAGAGAGATCAGCAAGCGTCGAAGAAAAAAGCCTCAATACTTGCTGGTGTTGCCAAAGCGTTACCGGCATTAAAGCGCGCACAAAAACTACAAAAACGTGCGGCCAGAGAAGGTTTTGATTGGCCCAATGTGGAGCCAGTATGGAAAAAAATTGAAGAAGAACTCCAGGAGTTGCGAGAAGCGATGCAGCAAAAAAAATCACAGAATATTTTCGAAGAAATTGGTGATGTGTTATTTAGTTGTGTGAATTTGGCGCGGCATATAGATATTGATGCGGAAGAGTCTCTCAGGGCGTGTAATAAAAAATTTGAAAATAGATTCTCCTATATTGAAGGTTCTTTAGCTAAAGCTGGCAAAAGTGTGAGTGGCTGCAGTCTTGATAGGCTTGAAGTTTTGTGGCAGGAAGCGAAACAAAAGGCAGATCGCTAATCCAGCGACTTTTAGTTCATAGCCGTTGAGTTTATAGCCTGCGATAAATGATTTAAGCGTGTTAATTAAAAAATAAAAGGGTAGTGTAGATGTTAGTTGTTTAATTTTCCGCTTCTGCAAAACGCAAATAAGCCTGATAACGGTTACGAATGTTTCTCACGTAATTCACCGGCTCAATACCCCGTACGTAACCATAACGGGATTTTTTAAAGTATTTTTGTTTGGATAAAAGCAACATACTTTTTTCCACATTATCAAACCAGATGTTCGGGTTTAGGCCCTGTTGTCGCGCCAAGCGTCGGGCATCTTTTACGTGACCCTGGCCCGCATTGTAGGCTGCAAGGGTAAACCACATTCTATTTTTTATGCTGAGTTCGGGCTCAAATCTATCGCGTACCCAGTTTAAATATTGTACGCCGGCTTTAATGCTGGATTCGGGTTGTTTAAGGTTTGAAATGCCCATTTCTTTTGCGGTGCGTGGCATAATTTGCATTAAGCCCAATGCACCGGCCCAGGATTTTGCTTGTGGATTAAAGCGACTTTCCTCATACATTTGAGCCACTAATAATCGCCAGTCAAAATTGTGCTGCTGCGCATATCTTTTTACTAACGAATCATAGGGTGATAAAGTGCCATCAGGATTTAAGTCAATACGTTGGGCACGATATTTTTTAATACGATGTGCATTTTTAAAATATTTATCATAGGTGAGATTATAAAAAAGTGATCGATATTGTTTTTTAATAAATTGATTTACCGCCTTTATTAACTGTGGGTTATTGTTACGCATGGCCCAGGCATTATCGCGAACATCGCCGAGTACCATCGCCGCCTGCACATCATCTCGCCAGGTTAGTTCAATATTTAGCAGGTGGTTATCAGCTAGAGTCAAATCAAATTTAGAGTTGGCAACCTGCGCGATAATGGTTTCGGTTTCCATGTTTTCGGGGGCGGCGATTAAATTAAACGGTATGTTTTGGGTGTTTGTTTTCTGGTCTTTTAATGACTGTAACGTTTCCCAGTAAGCGCTGGATTTTCTCACATAAATACTGCGGCCCGCTAAATCGTTAATGGTTTCAATAGGCTTGTCATCGATTCGGCTAACTATAACCTCTGATGCTTTATGGTGATATCGACTAAAAGTAATGCCCTGTTGTTGGCGTTTTTCAGTGACGGTTAAAAAGCTTGCGATAATGTCTCCCTTGCCTTCGAGTAGCATGGGAATTTGTGCGTCATGGCTGGGGGCGGTGATGATTTCTAAACGCAACTTATGTTGTTTGGCAAAGGCTTTTACTAGCTCGTACTCAAAGCCCATTAATTCGCCACGCCATAAAAAATAAGATGCAGCATTATTTCGAGTAATTACCCGCAGGGTTTTACGTTTTTTTATGGCATCAAAATCATCAGTAAAAATACTTGTTTGTTTTTTGGTTAGTTTTTCGTGGCTTAAAAACTGGTTGGTGGCCCGTAATAGCTCAGGGTTATTTTTGCGTATGCCCCATGCCTGTGCCCGGTCGGGGGTGAGTGCCATGCCAATTTTAAAATCATCCCGGTATTCAGCCAGTATTTTTAGAATATTGCTATCCATAATAGTTAAATCAATTTTTTTGTTAACCAGCAAGTCAATGATTTGATCGCCATGAAGTTGGCCGGAGAGAGCGTTTGATTGAATATCAGGGTATTTTTTTTGCAGTGTTTCAATGGTTTCCTGATAAGAAGATTGGTCACGAAAAGCGATACGGCGATCATTTAAATCTTTTAGATGTTTAGTGGCGTTGTCATCTATACGGCTGACAAGGTGTTCAATGCTGTGATCGATAGGCAGGGTAAATTGTAAATTTTCTCTGCGCGCTGTGGTGATAGTGAGGTGGGCGGCGATTAAATCACCACGCCCGGCATTTAGCTGTGGAATTAAATCGGCAAAATTTTCCACATGTATAAACACCGCTTCTAAGTTAAGTCGCTGCGCTAATTTAACGGCCATTTCTTGCTCGTGGCTAAATGCGCTGCCTTTGCGGGGTAGCCATTTGTCATTGAGCGGAGTGATTAAGATACGCAATTGACCGCGTTTTCTTAAGGCCGATAAATCGCCGGTTTCGATATAGCTTTCGACTACGGGCAAGGTCTCGGCTAGTGGTTCCGTATTATCTGAGGAGCAGGCGTTTAATAATAAAAAGAGTAGAAATAGTAAAAAAGGAATTGCGATATAGGGAGGCTTCATAGTTAGCGATGTCAGGTTATGGTAGAAAGGTTTAGAGGTGAATATTCAAAAAGGTTTTGTTTTTGGGGCCTTAAAGATTAATCGTGTAAATTTAAGTTTTCCAGCATAACTAAAAATTCAGTGATTCGATATAGCCGAATGCAAGAATAAGCTTATAATAGCCAAATGTATCTTGATCATTTTGGGCTATTGGAAGCCCCATTCTCTATTGCCCCTGACCCGCGCTATCTCTATATGAGCGAACGTCATCGTGAGGCTCTGGCGCATTTGCTGTATGGCATGGAGTCAGATGGTGCGTTTATTTTGCTCACCGGCGATGTAGGCACGGGCAAAACTACGGTTAGCCGTTGTTTGCTTGAGCAGGTGCCGGACGATACCAACCTGGCACTGGTGTTAAATCCTAAAGTGAACTCAATTGAGCTGCTACAGGTTATTTGCGACGAGCTACGCATTACTTATGAAGAGAGTGATTTGTCCGTAAAAGCGCTGGTTGATTTAATTAACCGCAATTTATTGGGGGCCCACGCGCAGGGTAAAAAAACCGTTGTATTAATTGAAGAAGCACAAAATTTGGATTTAGATGTGCTGGAGCAATTACGCCTGCTTACCAATTTAGAAACCAATGAGCGAAAACTCCTACAAGTGATTCTGCTTGGGCAGCCCGAATTTTTGGATGTGTTAGATCGCCCCGAACTATCTCAGCTCGCACAACGTATTACTGCACGCTTTCACCTTGGCCCGTTAAAGTTTAATGAAGTGGCTGAATATGTTGCCCACCGTTTAGCTATCGCGGGTTGCCGGCGGCCATTGTTTGCACACGGCGTGATTAAGCAGCTTTATAATTACAGTGGTGGTGTGCCGCGTTTGATTAATGTGATTTGTGATCGGGCCCTGCTCGGCTGTTATGTGCAGGCTCGTCATCAAGTCGATAAGTCGACTCTGGTTAATGCGGCGCAGGAAGTGTTGGGGAAAAATAAAGCCTTAGCGATTAAAACAAAATTTTCAAAACCGGTGATTAAGTTATTTTCGATTACGGCGGTGCTATTCATACTGGTTTTTGCAGCGATATATTTTTCAAGTTTTATAACTAATGCTGTTGATGAAAATATTTCTGAACAAAATGAATCGAAAAAAAATAATAATTCAATAAATCGAGTTAAAACTAATGAGGTTGAAATACCTGCTATTGGAAAACAGGTTGTAGAAAAGCAGCCTATAAAGAAACGGCTCGGTGAAAAAGAGAGTTTTATTGATTTAGAAGCTGAAGCCACAGAAAATAATCTTAATGAAACGCAAAATACAGAGTCGGCAAGTAAGGTTGGTTCGTTAAGCGATGCAACAAGTGAAGCTGAAGCTACGCAGATAAAACATCATATCCAATGGCCTGATAGTATTAAACGATTACGCAGTAACTTGCAGTCATACCAGGCGTTGTTTAAACGTTGGCAATTAGATTACAGTATTTTAGTTAATGGTACGCCATGTTTTTTTGCGCAAACGCAGGGCTTGTCTTGTTTGCATAAGCAGTCTGATTTGGAGGGCTTGCGGTTATTTAATCGCCCTGCAGTGTTAACCCTTTATGATGATGCAAATCAGCGTCAGTACGTTACTTTGTTAGAGCTTAAAAAAGGCTCAGCTATTATTTCTATTGCGGGTGAAATGCAGCATATTCAGCTGCAGCAATTATTGTTTTACTGGAAAGGTGAATTTTCTTTATTGTGGAGAATGCCGCCGGACTTTGACGAATTTATTCGCCCGGGTAGCGGGGGTAATGCGGTGCTGTGGTTAAGTGAACGCATGAACCAAATTAATTCGAAGCCTAAATTAAATCAACGTAGTTTTTATGATAAAGAGCTGGTTAATCAGGTGAAAGCGTTTCAGATAAAGGTAGGTTTAAATGATGATGGTGTGGTGGGAATAAAAACTTTACTACAAATTAATCAGCTTACCGCGCCCAATACGCCGATGCTGGAGCGCAGCTAATGTCATATATTTTAGACGCGCTTAAAAAATCAGATAGTGAACGCAAGCAGGGTGACGTTCCAAATTTACAAACTATTCATATCCCGATTGATAATGAGCCACAAGCGCCACTGGCGCTATATGGGCTAATAGCATTTTTGCTTTTATGGTTGGCGTTTTTAATTGGTTGGCTGGTTGCGGATAAAGAGCCGAGTGGTATTGAACTCGCGCACATTGAACACACAGAGACTAAACAGGTGGTTAAATCAGAGTCTAAGCTGGAGGTTCAGCCTGCGGATATCGCCATAAAATCACAGTCCGTAAATCGCGTAGTGGAGCCCATTCAGCCGAAACACATTGAGTCAAAGTCCATTAAACCTAAATCAAGTATAAAAAAATCGGCGGTAGTTGAAGTTGTTAAATCTGCACCCAAAGTGATTGATGTGCCGTCTAAAAAACTTATGCCCCCAAAAACGCAAAATACTGATATTGCGGATATAAGCGCAATACCTTATTTACATGAAATGCCCGATTATCAGCAGCAATCGGTTCCGCAAATGACGTTTGCTGGTCATGTGTATTCGTCAAATAAAGCCAGTCGATCGGTGATTATTAATGATGTGTTTATGTCAGAAGGTGATGAGCTATTGCCTGAAATTAATGTGGTAGAGATTACCGCAAGCGGCGTGGTGTTTAGTTTAAGTGGTAGCTATTTCCGGATAGACATATTGCAGGATTGGTCGTTTGATTAACTATAAATTGATAAGGCTTTATTTTTCTTGAATTTAGTCTAATCTTATAAATATCAGAAACATAAGAATTTCTGAATAACAATTATTTAAGTATTTGGAATGAAGCATGGCTAAAATACTCATCGTTGATGATTCACAGACTCAAGTTCAATCATTGATTAATATTCTCAATAAAAATGGGCATGAAACCATTACCGCAGAAGATGGCGACACGGCGATAAAAATGGCGCGTGAACAGTTGCCCGATTTAATTTTAATGGATGTAGTGATGCCGGGATTAAATGGTTTTCAGGCCACCCGTCACATTACAAAAACCGAAGGCACTCAGCATATTCCGGTTATTATTTTAAGCAGCAAAGATCAGGAAACCGATAAAGTGTGGGCTGAGCGGCAGGGGGCTAGTGCCTATATTATTAAGCCGGCGGCGGAAAAAGAGTTGCTGGCCCTTATCGATAAACTGTTGTAACTCATTCAATTCACAAGCTTTTGTTTAGGTGGAAATGACTTGTGCCCATTAATATTTGATATAATCATTAGTCTGGTCTTTCTGAGACCATTTCCTGAGACTATTTCCTGAGGCTATTTCAATGAAGCGAACATTTTCAGTCGCGCCGATGCTCGACTGGACTGACCGTCATGAGCGCTTTTTTCTGCGCCTGATTACCCGGCACGCACTTTTATATACCGAAATGGTCACCACCGGTGCATTGATTCACGGTGATCGCGCACGTCATTTAGATTTTAATTGTGACGAGCACCCAGTTGCCATTCAGCTCGGGGGAAGTGACCCGGTCGATTTGGCCGTGTGTGCAAGAATGGCAGAAGATCATGGTTATGACGAAGTGAATTTAAATGTGGGGTGTCCAAGTAATCGGGTGCAATCAGGGATGTTTGGCGCATGTTTAATGGCTAAGCCGCAGTTGGTTGCCGAGAGTGTGGCGGCGATGCAAAATGCGGTGAGCATTCCGGTGACGGTAAAACATCGCATCGGCATTGATGAAAATGAAAGTATTGAGCAGCTGTTTGAATTTGTTGAACAGGTTGCTGAGGCCGGTTGTGAAACCTTTGTTGTGCATGCCAGAAAGGCGTGGTTGAATGGATTAAGCCCAAAACAAAATCGTGACATTCCGCCTCTGCGTTACGAAGTGGTGCACCAACTTAAACAGGCCATGCCGCAATTGGAAATTATTATTAATGGCGGCATTTGTGATTTAGAAATGGCAGCGGAACAATTAAAACAGGTTGATGGAGTTATGATGGGGCGTGAGGCGTATCATAATCCTTATATTTTGGCGGATATTGATCAACGGTTTTACCAGTCTAATAAAAAAGTTTTAACACGTTTAGAAATTATAGAGTTGCTCTATCCCTATATTGAAAAAGAATTGGCTAAGGGCACACGATTGCATTCTATTAGTCGGCATATTTTAGGTTTGTTTAATGGTATGCCCGGGGCAAAAAAATGGCGTCGATATATTAGTGAGAATGCGTCGCCGGTTGGTGCGGATGTGAGTGTTATACAGCAGGCGCTTAAATTAATTGGTTAAAAATAATTTATATTTATTGTTTTTATCACTGTTATTCCGTTATCCTTAAAGTCGCGCTCATCCCCGAGTGTTTGTATCGCAAGTCCAGTGATTTTGTGACGCCGGGTCTCTGGCCTATGACATAAATGTGTAAAGAATTAAGGGCTGCAGTGTGTCTTTATTTAAAATAAAACATGACGCGTAAAATAATTCACATCGATATGGATGCTTTTTTTGCGGCGGTTGAGCAGCGAGACAATCCAGCTTTAATCGGCAAACCAGTAGTGGTCGGTGGGCAGCCCGATAGCCGGGGTGTAGTAGCAACCTGTAGTTATGAGGCGAGAAAGTTTGGCATACATTCGGCAATGCCGTCTTCGCGTGCATATCAATTATGCCCACAGGCAGTTTTTGTTCACCCTAGGTTTGACGCCTATAAAGAGGCATCTGTTGCTATTCATTCTGTATTTAAATACTACACTAACATAATAGAACCATTATCGCTTGATGAGGCGTATCTTGATGTGAGCGAGTGCGAAATGTGCGAAGGTTCGGCGACGTTAATTGCGCAACAAATACGCGAAGATATTTTCAATAAAATTCAATTAACCGCATCGGCGGGTATTTCATACAATAAATTTTTAGCCAAGCTGGCTTCCGATCAAAATAAACCTAACGGGCAGTTTGTTATAAAGCCGGGAGGTGCTGAAGCCTATTTAAAAAATCTACCCATTGGCCGATTTCATGGTGTGGGTAAAGTTACGCAGGCTAAGATGCATGCGGCGAAAATTAAAACCGGTGGCGATTTAAAAAATAAAAAAATGACAGAATTACAAAATCTATTTGGAAATGCTGCAAATTATTATTTTGATCTTTCCAGGGGTATAGATTCAAGACCTGTTTCATCGCATCGTGTGCGTAAGTCTCTGGGTGCCGAAACAACTTTCCAACAAGACATGGTCGATGTAAATGAAATGCAAGAGAAATTATTTGATTTGCTGGATGAGGTACTGGAAAGTTTAGCCGCTCGTAAATTGCTGGCACGTACACTAACTATAAAAGTAAAGTATGCGAGTTTTATACAGGTTACGAGAAGCTATACGAGTGAGTCGATAATATCTGATGCCAATAAGGCTAGAGATCTAATTCCGGTGCTGCTGCAAAAAACAGAAGCAAAAAACAAAAGCGTGCGTTTGCTCGGCATATCATTTTCAAATTTATTGAGCCGTGACGAATATATTGAAAAGGGGCAATTAACATTGTTCTGAAGGTTTATTTTGATTGAGTTTTTTAAAAATGTGGAGTAAGTTTTATGGAGTAAGCTTGCGTTATATTTTTAAATAAATATTAGTGATGTCTAATCTATAACCTTGTTAGAGATTGAAGCCGGTATTCATAAACTGAATACGGTTTAAAAATAAAATGATGAAAAATAAGGAGAGAAGTATGGATGTTTTCAGCCTGTTTTCTGGAATTGTAAAACCTGTTTTCGATGGTGCTTTTAAATGGAAATCTGAAAGTAATAAAATGGAAATATCTCGAAAAGAATTCGAGATAATGCAAAAAAAACTTGAGTCGGATATTGAAATACGCCTTGCAGAGGAAATGCGAAAGCCCGAATCAGAGTTTCGTGATTTTATGCTCAAGTACGAAGGTAATGCTTCTGAGCAGACTCCATTTATGCGCGGTCTGCGCTCATCGGTTCGACCGGTTATTACTTATTGGTCTCTCATTATTATTACCATTATTATGTTTGGGTGGACTGAAGGAGGTAAATTAGAATCACGATTAAGCTCTATCCCTGATCCCCTGTGGCAAATTTTTCTAGCTGTTTTTGGTTTCTGGTTTGGTGGCCGTGCGGCCATGCAGGTTGCTGAAAAATGGAAAGATGGCGATGTTAGAAAACAGGAAGCCGAATCCCGAGGGCGGGTTGCCGAAGAAAAAGCCAAAACAGAGCGAGCTCAGGCTGAAGTCGAAAAAGTACGTGAAGAGAGAGGGCGTAAAAAACCACCTGTTTACGATGATGACGAAGATGATTTTTGGGGCGATTAATTAACAGGGAGGAAACAAAAATGGTTGATCTAAATTTGCGATTATCAAAAAATTTTACGCTGGGTGAATTTTTACGTTCGTCTACGGCTGAGCGGCAAGAGGCGGTTTTCAAAGAGCAGAATAATCCGCCGCAAGAGGTTATTGCCAGCTTGCAATACTTGTGTACCAAAACATTGCAGCCCTTGCGAGAAAAGCTTGGTGCTCCGATGAAAATCACCAGTGGTTATCGGTGTAAAACACTGAATGATTTGGTGGGTAGCAGTGATCGTTCTCAGCATTTAAAAGGTCAGGCTGCAGATGTGCAACTGTCTGCAGCATTTATTAAGAGTCCGCGCTATATGAAAGCTAAAAATAGAATTAAAGAAAGGGTTAAGTCGTTAACGGGTAATGAGCTTCGCGATGAAGTTAATGCGAATTTTTATTTATTTAGCTACATCAGTATTCGTTTAAACGGTTTAGATATTGATCAGGTTATTCATGAGTATGGTAAGAGTTTGGGGGAGCCGGGCTGGGTTCATATAGCTTCATCTGAAGGTGACCGGAATAAACGACAAATTCTTGCGCTAGGACGTTACTTAGAAAATGGTAAAGATAAGCCGGATTTAATTGGGGCTTTAAATTATGGAACCTGGAGTTAACAGGAGAGTTGGTTGGTTTTAATGTTTTAGTATAAATATTATAAAAGCATTAATTCGAAAACAAATATGAATAATATCCTGATTGTGTAGGATTTTTAATTTTGTTTTACCTTACTTCCACTTTGAAAAATGGCAAATGAGTGGGGTAAAACTTTTCATATGAACTTTAAGTATTTTAAATGTTACCAATCCTTTTTTCTAAGAGGAAAGCTAATGCCTGATAAGTTATTGTAATGTTTAGAAACGATTTTTAGTTATTTTAATTCAACAATTAATTATTAACTTGCATTTGTGTTCAGGAAAAATTTTATTTCAAGTGTTTTTGTGTAAATGCCTCGAAAAAAGAATAGTAATTACTAAAAAATTACGCTATTACAGATAAATCCACCAGCTAATATTGAAATTAACATCCGGCGATGCACCGTTTTTAATATCTTCTACAATCGAAAAATCTAATCTGTGTTGATGGCTTATGAGATAACCGCCACCGAAAGTGAGTTGTAATACGTCACCTAAAAACTCTAAGTTGGAGTCATAAAATGCACTGTGAAAATCGAACTGGGCTTTAAGTATAATACTATCCCAGGGCTGAAATTTAAGGCCGGCATTGCCGAACACGGCAAAGTTTTTTTGAATATTTTCAAATAAGTCGCTGTCACTCATGTACAGTAAACCGCCCTGGCCGTAAAACCAGCGCGTATCAGTTAAGCGATAATTCATTGCTGCCCAGGTGGCTATATCAAATGCACCACTGCCGGTTATTTTTTTTGCATCGCCCGAAGGCAGTTTTAAACTCATCCAGTAACTTAAAGCATATAGTTTTGACTGCTGAGCCTGCCATGCCATCTGAACTGAAATATCACCTAAAGCACTTTGCTGACTATTGGTGTCGATAAAATTCTGGCCGTTCTGGTTTAGGCTGATATCAATTTGGTCCCGTGGGAAATTGGGTCGTATGTCTTCGGGTAACCCTAGCGTGCTATGGTATTTTTCAATTGCGGAGTCGAGAAAGCCGCCGCTGTGAATGAGGTATGGGAGCTGTACTCTTAGCATCCAGTTTTCTTTTAAGCCATAGTCATATAAAAAATTGACGTTCCAGGTTTCAACATCAACAAATAAATTTTCATTGGTGTTAGATTGCAGGTTAATAGTATTACTGATATTGAAAGAGCTAGTCCAGCGAGATTGATCGGTTTCTAAAAGTTTTGCAGAGCTTGCCAGTGGCAAACCAAAGATAAGTGAAAACGGACTATTGTCGCGAGTTAAAAAAGGCGAGGGTTGATCGGCAAAACTGTGACTGCTTAATAAGCATAAAAAAAGCAGGCTGAAATTTTTTAAGTGATATAAAAAACAAGTAAATCGCATAAATCAGGCATATTCCGGTTGGCAAGCTTTCTTATAAAAAAGTATAACGGATGTAATAGAGCAAAAAAAAGCCCGCCGATTTTTCAACCGGCAGGCTTTTAAGCAACCAAACAGGGGCGATTAAAGGCCTGAGTAGTATGCCGCAAGATTATCTATATCTGCATCAGATAATGGCTTCGCCATTGCATTCATAGTGGGGTCTTTACGAGCGCCTGATTTGAATGCTTTAAGCTGCTTAACAGTATAAGCGGCTTTTTGGCCTTTCAGATTTGGGTAAGTTGGCACCTTGCTGATACCGTCACCACCGTGGCATGCGCCACAGCTAGCTGCTTTTGCTTTGCCCTTAGCCGCATCGCCAGCAGCCATAGCTGAAGAAGCTGATACTGCTAATACAGAAGCAGCAATAAGTGTTAATACTTGCTTTTTCATTGATTATCTCCTGGTCGTGTTTATATACACGATGATTAATTTGCAGCGGAATTTTCGCAGAGCAGAGGCTTAAAGTAAATCAAGAATTTCTGATATTGCTCATCGTAATATTTATGATGATGTTTTTTTGCAGTCTATTCAATGACTTATTTTTTCTGTTGTGTGATTTCGGTGGCAGGTTCCAGTATAAATCAGTGGCTAATTCAGTAAAAAAACCATGTTTTGAAATATTGCGGGCGCTCTTAAGGGCTGCGCTATTTTACTGACACAGTAAATAGTTGCTTGAAATAGCCTGATTCAGCTGAAAAAAATGCCAGTATCGGGTAAAGTGTGCGGCTTATTGAAATTTAGTATTCATATACAGTCTGATTGACGGGATTAATGAGGAAAACCAACATGGCCGATTTTAAAATTGCACCTTCTATACTTTCTGCTGACTTTGCGCGCCTGGGCGAAGAAGTCGACAATGTACTTAAATCCGGTGCTGATATCGTGCACTTTGATGTAATGGATAATCATTATGTCCCTAATTTAACTATTGGGCCCCTGGTTTGTGATGCGCTACGCAAGCACGGTGTAACAGCTGAAATCGATGTTCACTTAATGGTGAAGCCAGTTGATCGTATTATTCCGGATTTTGCTGAAGCGGGTGCGAGTTACATTACATTTCACCCAGAAGCATCTGAGCATATTGACCGTACATTACAAATGATTCGCGAATTAGGCTGTAAGTCAGGCTTGGTATTTAATCCCGCAACACCTCTGGATTGCTTGAAGCACGTTATGGATAAAGTAGACGTTATTCTGTTAATGTCAGTTAACCCGGGTTTTGGCGGGCAGTCATTTATTCCTGAAACATTAAATAAATTACGTGAAGCGCGTAAGTTGATTGATGAGTCAGGTTTTGATATTCGCCTGGAAATTGATGGCGGTGTTAAAGTGGACAATATCCGTGAAATCGCCGAAGCCGGTGCAGATATGTTTGTTGCTGGTTCTGCAATATTTGGTGCAAAGAGCGACTCTGATGCCAATGTTTATGATACGGTTGTTGGTAAAATGCGCGATGAGCTAGCCAAAGTTTAATGTGTTGTTACTGTGGGGCGCATTGCCCTGCAGATTTCCCCCCTGAAATAGTATAAGTATGATAAAAAAACCAAAAATGGTGCTGATTGATGTGGATGGCACATTAGTCGATAGTGTTCCCGATTTAGCTTATTGTGTTGATGAAATGCTAAAGGCGCTAGATATGCCAGTGCGCGGCGAAGCGCGTGTGCGTCACTGGGTGGGCAATGGTGTCGAGCGCTTAGTGCGTCGTGGTTTAGTTAATGATTTAAACGGTGAGCCGGACGAAGTTTTGTTTGAAAAAGCCATGCCGATTTTTAATGAACTGTATGCGGTTAACACTTCGGTACGTAGCTGCTTATACCCCGGCGTAAAAGAAGCGATGGAATTTTTAAAAAGCACCGGTGTTAAAATTGGTTGTGTAACCAATAAAGCGGCGCAGTTTACCTTGCCCATTATTAAAGATTTAGGTATTGCAGATTACTTTGAAATTGTGGTGTGTGGTGATACATTAGCAAAGAAAAAGCCGCATCCCTTGCCGTTATTACATTCGGCAGAGCAGCTTGGTGTTCAGCCAGAAGAATCGTTAATGTTGGGTGATTCGATGTCGGATGTAAAAGCAGCACGGGCAGCGGGCTTTGATATTATCTGCATGTCTTACGGTTATAACCACGGCGAAGATGTGCGTGACTCGAATCCGGATGCGGTGGTGGATTCGATGGAAGAAATTAAGACTTTAATAGATTGGTGATTGCTGGGGTTAAATTTCCCCTCAATCCCTCCCTTCTCCAAGGAGGAGGCTTTTCGTTCCTCTCTTAAAATAAGAGGGAGATTTTTAGCTTCCCCCTTAAGAAAAAGAGGGGAGGGGAGATTTAAAGTCGTTCAGGTCTTTATACATTAAAATAGTGCTTATGCTATTAAAAATAATAAGTGCAGGAAAAAACATGAAAATTTTCAGATTAACAGACATAAGTTTATACCTTAGCTGGCGATGCTAACTCACGCCTGTAAATAAAATAAACACGGTTAAAAAATGTCTGGAAAATAAACATGACACCCGAAGCCTTCGAAAAACTTAAAACTCAAAATCATACACATATTCCGTTAGTGCGCGAAGTGCTAGCTGATCTCGATACGCCTTTAAGCGCTTATCTTAAACTGGCTAACGCGCCCTATACCTATTTATTCGAGTCGGTCCACGGCGGAGAAAAGTGGGGGCGTTATTCTATTATTGGTTTACCTTGCGAAACACGCATAAAAATATTCGGTAAAAAAATTGTTATCGAAAAGGCCAATGAAAATATTGAAAGTTTTGAGGTGGATGATCCATTAGCATGGATTGAAAATTATCAGCAAACTTTTAAGGTTGCAGAAATTGAGGACCTGCCAAAATTTACCGGAGGCTTAGTGGGCTATTTTGGTTATGAAACGATTCGTTATATCGAACCTAAATTAGCCGGTGCCGAAAAACCGGATGCACTGCAAACGCCGGATATTTTATTAATGTTATCCGAAGAAGTGGTGGTATTTGATAACCTGAGTGGCAAACTTTATTTTATTGTACTGGTTAACCCAGCTGAAAATGATGCCTATGAAAACGGCCAGAAAAAACTTCAGGCATTAGAAAAACAATTACACCAAACAGCGCCGACCTATCGCCCGTCGGTAAAAAGTGTCAAGGTAAAAGAAGAAGATTTTATTTCAGGGTTCACTGATGAGGGTTATAAAAAAGCCGTCGCTAAAGCCAAGCAATATATTGTCGATGGCGATGTGATGCAGGTGGTTTTGTCGCAGCGCATGAGTATTGCTTTTAGTGCTGAGCCACTGGATTTATATCGTTCGTTGCGCAGCTTAAATCCATCACCCTATATGTATTTTTTAAATTTAGGTGATCACCATGTTGTGGGCTCATCACCTGAAATTTTAGTGCGCCTTGAAGATAACGAAGTAACGGTCAGGCCAATTGCGGGAACCCGTCCGCGAGGTGCAAATGAAGTGGAAGATATGGCATTAGAAAAAGAATTATTAGCCGATCCGAAAGAGCTGGCAGAGCATTTAATGTTGATTGACCTGGGTCGAAATGATGCGGGCCGGGTTAGCGAGATAGGTACGGTTAAACTCACTAATAAAATGATTGTTGAGCGTTATTCACATGTCATGCATATTGTTTCTAATGTCACCGGAAAATTAAAAAATAAGTTATCTGCAATGGATGTACTGCGCGCAACTTTTCCAGCAGGTACGGTTAGCGGCGCACCAAAAATTCGCGCGATGGAAATTATTGATGAGCTAGAGCCGGTGAAGCGAGGAATATATTCTGGCGCGGTAGGTTACCTTTCGTGGAACGGAAACATGGATACTGCCATCGCTATTCGAACCGCCGTTATAAAAGATAAAACGCTACATATACAGGCGGGAGCCGGCATTGTTTATGATTCTGTTCCGCAAAATGAATGGGATGAAACCATGAATAAAGGCCGCGCAGTTTTTCGTGCAGTGGCAATGGCCGAAGCTGGCTTAGACGGATCACACAGGTAATTGATATGATGTTAATGATAGATAATTACGATTCGTTTACCTATAACCTGGTGCAGTATTTAGGTGAGCTGGGTGCAGATGTGCAGGTGCATAGAAACGACCAAATTAGTTTGACGGAAATTGAAAAATTAAATCCGCAACGCATTATGATTTCACCCGGCCCGTGTACGCCCAATGAAGCGGGCGTGTCGATGCAGACTATAGAAAAGTTTGCAGGTAAGTTGCCGATATTGGGTGTGTGTTTAGGCCACCAAAGTATCGGGCAAGTTTTTGGTGGGAAAATAATTCACGCCAAAAAAATTATGCATGGTAAAACGTCATTAGTGCATCACAATAATAGCGGTGTGTTTTCGGGCCTGAAAAATCCCTATATTGCTACCCGTTATCATTCGTTAGTAATTGAAAAAGAAAGTCTGCCAGACTGTTTAGAAATTACCGCGTGGACAGAAAATGCCGATGGCAGTATGGATGAAATTATGGGTGTGCGACACAAAGAGTTTGATATTGAAGGTGTGCAATTTCATCCCGAATCAATATTGACTGAGCACGGTCATGATTTGTTAAAAAATTTCTTAAAAAGTTAATTTGAAAAGAGTTGATATTATGGATATGCAATCTGCAATAAAAGCCGTAACCGAAAAACAAAATTTAAGCCGCGAAGACATGACGCAGGTAATGAATTTGATTATGAGCGGTCAGGCCACCGATTCGCAAATTGGTGGTTTTTTAATTGGTCTGCGTATGAAGGGCGAAACAATTGATGAAGTGGCTGCCGCCGCATCGGTAATGCGAGAATTATCTACAAAAGTGATTGCACCCGATGAATATTTAGTCGACACCTGTGGTACGGGTGGGGATTCTTCAGGCAGCTTTAATATTTCTACGGCATCGGTTTTTGTAACCGCGGCGGCAGGAGCGCATGTTGCCAAACACGGTAACCGTTCTGTTTCCAGCAAATCTGGCAGTGCCGATGTGTTAGAAACCGCGGGTGTAAATTTAGATTTAAATGCAGAGCAAGTCGCTGACTGTATAAAAAATGTTGGTGCTGGATTTTTATTTGCGGTTAAACATCACGGCGCCATGAAGCATGCCATTGGCCCAAGAAAAGAAATGGCAGTGCGCACTATTTTTAATGTGCTGGGGCCGTTAACTAACCCGGCCTCTGCTCCGAATCAGGTGATTGGTGTATTCAGTAAAGACTGGGTGGAACCACTGGCGCAAGTGTTAAAGCAGCTCGGCAGCCGCCATGTAATGGTAGTGCATGCGGATGATGGCATGGATGAAATCAGTATTGGTAGTGTCACTTCTGTTGCTGAGTTAAAAGATGGTGAGATAAAAACGTATACGATTCAACCAGAAGATTTTGCGATGCAAAGAGCTGAGCTGGTGTCGATTAAAGCTAAGGACTCAGCAGGTAGTTTAAAAATAATACAGTCTGTACTTGGTAATCAGGATGGCCCCGCAAAAGATATAGTGTGTTTGAATGCAGGTGCAGCGATTTATGTTTCTGGTTTGAGCAAAACATTGGCTGAAGGTGTTGAAAAAGCCAGATCGGTTATTGCAGACGGCAAGGCGAGTGAAAAATTTGAAAAGCTGGTTGCTTATAGTAATCAGTTTTAAATGCAATTTTAGTATTATTACTTCGTTCGATCACCCGCTAAAGCTAAACCCTGCAATTTAATCTGTAGGAGTTAGTTTTAGCTGATGATGTTTTTACGACGAAAAATAGACAATGACATTATGAATAAAACCCCCGATATACTAAAAAAAATACTGCAACGTAAAGTTCAAGAAATAACCGCTGCAACAGAAAAAGAGTCGCTCGTAAACTTAAGCAAGCGCGCTGAAAACGCACTGCCAGTGCGCGGTTTTATACAGTCAATAGAAAACAAAATAGCAACGGGTAAGGCCGCCGTTATCGCAGAAATAAAAAAAGCCTCGCCCAGCAAAGGCGTAATACGTGAAAATTTTATCCCCGCAGAAATTGCAAAAAGTTATGAAAAGGGCGGCGCAGCCTGTTTATCAATTTTAACGGATCGAGATTTTTTTCAGGGTGCAGAGCAATATTTAATTGCAGCTAGAGAGTCAACTAGTTTACCGGTGATTCGCAAAGACTTTATTATTGATCCATATCAAGTGTATGAAGCACGAGCCATGAATGCAGATTGTATTTTATTGATTGTGTCGGCATTAGGTGATGCCATGCTAAATGAGCTTTTAGGTTTAGCGCATCATTTACAAATGGATGTGTTAATGGAAGTACATGACCGTGAAGAAATGCGGCGTGCGATTGAAACGGGTGCAAAACTCATTGGTGTAAATAATCGTAACCTGCGCACTTTTGATGTGAGCTTGCAAAATACTTTGGGTGTGTTGGATATGCTGCCGGCTGATCGAATTTTAGTCACCGAGAGCGGCATACATGCACCGGAAGATGTTAAGTTAATGCGCGATAATAATGTACACAGTTTTCTGGTGGGCGAAGCATTCATGCGAGCCGATGAGCCGGGAGATAAACTGGCGGAATTGTTTTTTCAGGATTGAATTTCTAAAATCGCATAAATTTAATACCATGCGGTTTAAATTTATGCGTGATTGTGTGACGCCTGAGTTGAATTAATCTCATTAACAAATAAGGTTAACTTTCTTCTATATTTAACTCGGGGTTTAGCGCTTTTTGTTTAGCGATGTGTTCCTCATCGTGAACAATAATTGTTTTGCCGTGAGCTGAAATTAATTTATCTTCTTCCAGTTCTTTCAATACACGCCCCGCCATTTCCCGGGAGCACCCCACAATTTTTGCAATATCCTGACGGGTGATTTTAATTTGCATGCCATCGGGGTGGGTCATTGCATCGGGTTGTTCGCTAAGTTCAAGTAATGTGCGAGCAATGCGTCCGGAAACATCTAAGAAAATTAAATCGCGTACTTTTTGACTGGTGCGAATTAAGCGGTCAAATATCTGACCAGATAATAAAAATAAAATTTCCGGATCTTCTTTAACCAGTTTTCTAAATTGACCATAAGATATTTCAGCAATTTCACAGGCCGACTTTGCAACAATTTTTGCGCTACGATCTAAATCTTCTTTAAATAAGCCCGCTTCGCCAAAAAAATCGCCGCCGTTTAAATAAGCCAGTATAATTTCTGCGCCATCTTCGTTTTCAGCAAGTACGCTAATTGAGCCCTTAATGATATAGTACAGGCTGTGTGGTTTATCGCCTTCGTGAATAATATTCTTTTTTGCCGGGTAGCTTTTACGGTGGCAGTGGTTTAAAAGTAAATCCAGCGAAGGGTTTGAATTATCGACTTTAGGTAGCAGACTCATAGTTTCCATTTCATATTATTATGCAGCTATTGAATTATAGGCGATTTTACAAGAGCCTATCTAGCAATTCTGTTATATATTATGCCAATTTAAGCAAAATATAAATTAATGTTGAAGTTTTTTAGGTGAAAAGTATGAAAGCGAGAGTTAAATGGTTAGATAATATGTCATTTGTGGGTGAATCCGGCAGTGGCCACTCGGTAGTAATGGATGGTGCGCCGGATTCGGGGGGCAGAAATCTGGCTGCACGGCCAATGGAAATGGTACTAATTGGCATGGGGGGATGCACCGCTTTTGATGTAGTGATGATTTTGAAAAAAGCCCGCCAGCCGATTGATGACTGTATTGTTGAGTTGAGTGCTGAGCGCTCAGAAGAAATTCCGAAAGTATTTACCAGAATTCATGCTCATTATATCGTAAAGGGTAGAGGCTTAAGTGAGAAGCAAGTTGAAAAGGCGGTAAATTTAACCGCAGAAAAATACTGCTCAGTATCTATCATGTTAGCGGCGATCGCAGAAGTGACACATGATTTTGAAATTATCGAAGAGTAGTTATATTTTATAAAATAGATGTAAAAAATATGCATGAAGAAATATCACGAAAAAATGTAGATTCTAATAATTTAAACTCGGAAGAAAGCCAGATAGACAGTCAAGTAAATAGTAGGGCTTTTGAAAACTTGCTGCAACAATACTACAGTGCCTGGTTTCGTTTTCATCCAGAAGCGGCTGTTCATGTTGGTGTAAGTGGATATGAAGAGCTTTTAACACCATTTAGTGATGAAGATATCGGCGCGTTAATTTCGCTGCATCAAAAAATTATTTTTTCATTAGATGAATTTCCCGTATCTGAGTTAAGTGCAAATCAAAAATTAGATTTCAGTATTTTATATAATGCGGCCAGCATCGAATTGCATGAATTAATTGAGTGTGATTGGCGAACCAGGATGCCGCAAAAATATTTGCCTCTGGAAGCGATTCATCAATTAGTGAGCAGGCCGGTTAAAAATTTACATAAAGCGTTAAAGCATCGCTTACAAAGTGTTCCCGAACATTTGCGCTCGGCTAAAAGTTATTTAATGCAACAACCTGAAAAGGTTCCTGAAAATTGGGTGACTGATGCGATTAACGGGGCAAGCAGTGGTGTGGTTTATTTTCGTGAATTATTAAATAATCCTAAAATCATCCATGAGTTTAAAAAGCCGTTGCGTTTGCAAGTGGTGATTAATGATGCGGTGCATGCGTTAGAAGAATATGAAAAATTTTTACGCAATACACTTCAGCCGTTAGCAAAAGGTGGATTTGCTTGTGGTGAAAGTCATTTTAATACGCTCTTAAATAATGGCCATTGTTTAGATGTTGAAATGCAACAATTGCATGGATTTGGCGAAGCGTTATTTAATCAAACCCAAACTGAATTAGAAGCTTTGTGTAAACGTTTGCCCGGCTCGGATGATGTTGAGGAGCAGTTGGCAAATATTCGTCATCAACATCCGCTGGAGAAAGACGATCAGTTAATGAATGCGTATCGAAATCGCATGAAAGCCGCGTATGATTTTGTGCTGGAAAAAGGGTTGGTCAGTTTGCCGCAAACGCAATCATTAAAAGTTGTTGAAACCCCGGTGTTTATGCGTCATGAAATTCCGTTTGCAGCCTATGATGAGCCGTGCATTCAAGATCCGGATCAAAAAGGATATTATTATGTAACGCCGGTGCGATCGGAAGGGCATTTATTAGAGCATAACTGGACGTCAATTGATCTTACCTGTGTACATGAAGCTTTTCCTGGGCACCATTTACAGTTTGTAACGGCCAATAAAAATCTCAATAATTCATTGCCTCGATTGTTGAACCCTTCGGCAACATTTTACGAGGGCTGGGCGCTGTACTGTGAAGACATGATGCAGGAACAGGGTTTTTTAAATCAGCCGGAGCATTATTTCATTATGTTGCGTGATAGATTGTGGCGTGCATTAAGGGTGATGTTGGATGTGGAGTTACACACTCAAAATTTAAGCATTGATAAAGCGGCTCAGCGCATGTGTGATGCATTAGGGTTTTCTATCGATCAGGCAAAAGCCGATTTAAGCTGGTATTCCCGGTCGCCAACGGTGCCGATGAGTTATGCAACCGGTTGGGCATTAATTAAAGCCTTGCGAGAAAATGAATCGAAAAAAGCCGATTTTAATTTAAAGAACTTTCATGATCGGTTGTTGTCTGTAGGTTCGTGTGCTTTGCCGTTGGTTATTAAGTTTGAGTTTGGTGAGAGCGCCTGGATAGAGGCAAAAAATAAAGTATTTGGTGAACCATGTTAAAAAAAATACAGCAATTTTTCGAACAAAATTTTATGACGGATACGGTTGCAGGTGTACCGATTAAGCAACAATTAAATTTAGCCGCGGCGTCACTGTTAGTTGAAATGATATTGCAGGATGATGATATTGACGAAGCAGAAGTGGCGGAGGTAAAAAAATCATTAATAGAACAATTTAAATTATCGGCTGAAGAAGTACAAAGTTTGTATGCATTGGCGGAAGAAGAAAAAAAACAGGCAACCGACTATCACCAGTTCACCACATTAATCGCCGAGCATTATACCCAGCCACAAAAAATTCAATTAGTGGAGTCGTTGTGGCGGGTAGCATTTGCGGATAATGTGCTGGATAAATATGAAGAACACATGGTGCGTAGGATTAGTGATTTGATCCATGTGTCCCATAAAGATTTTATCCGGGCCAAGCACCGAGCTGAAAGTGCTAACTAAAAATTGAATGAAATTGGCAAGTTGTTTTCAGGCATAAAAAAACCCCTGCTGAAAAATCAGAAGAGGTTTATCTCATGCGAGGGGATGATATTGCGAGTTAGCTTCTAACGAAGAATCGACTGCTTGGTATCACGATTTGCATCCCAGGCTTCATGTACCTGATCCATCGCATTTTTAATGTGAGTTTCTGTAATTTTAATTGTATCGCCGTAGTCATCCACAATCATACCGCCTTTAAAGCCGGTTTGGGTGATAGCATAAGCGTATTTACCGCAATCGGTATTTTTAGCTGAGTTAGACATAGTCTTTCCTTAAAAGTAATAAATTCTGCATTTCTAACGGCCCTAATTTATTATTTTTTTAGCGGGCGGTTACAGATAAAGAATCAATTGAGGCAGATCAGTTTTTGACCTATCTCAATCAGGACGCGATTATATAGTAAACTAATGGTGCAATTAAACCCCTAAAAGGAATTATTTGTTAATCAATTTTACTTATTTTAATAAATTGTGATATGCTCGGCAAAGTAAGCTGCTAAGTGACTGAAGTTTATAGATTTAATCCATTTACCAGAGTTTGATTGATTTCAGCCCATGCAAGAAAAATTCAAAATTCAAACGCGAAAAATCCAGTTTCCCGGTTTTAGCGGCGCCCAATTAGCCGCTAGTCTCGACTTTCCCGTGTCAGTTACCCCCAGACAATATGTCATTGTTAGTCACTGTTTCACCTGCACCAAACAAACGCTGACGACAGCGCGCCTAAGCCGGGGCCTGGCTCAAGCCGGTTATGGTGTTTTAAGGTTTGATTTTGGCGGTTTAGGAGGCAGTGAAGGCGAGTTTGCCAATACTCACTTTCGTAGCATGGTGCAAGATATAAAGTGCGCAGCGAATTGGCTGGCGAGCTATTATGAACCGGCGAGTTGCTTAATTGGGCATAGCATGGGGGGCACCGCGAGTTTAGCGGCGGCTTGTGATGGGGGGGAATCGTTAGCGCACTTAAAGAGTGTTGTTACCCTTGCGTCCCCTGCGGAGCCGGCACATGTGCTGCATCATTTTGGAGGTGCGATGCAAAAATTGCTGAAGGGTGAAAATGCAGAGATTTCTGTGGCAGGTCGAAACTATCCGGTGAATCCCGGATTTGTTAAAGATGTGCAATCCTATGATATGGCCGCGCAAATGCAGGCTTGTGAAATGCCTTTGTTAGCCATTCGTGCAGGTAGTGATGAATTAATTGGCCCGCAGAGTGCAGAACAAATACAGACTTACAGCAAAGGCGTAACGGCGCTTTATCAAGTAGATAATGCAGATCATTTATTCAGTGATCGAAACCATGCGCAACAATTGTTGTCGAAAGTGTTGAACTGGTTAGAGTCATAAAAACAGGAAAGAGAACTTAATAATGCTAGAAATAAAAACATTTTTTGATGAAAAAAACACCTCAACCTTTACCCATCTGGTATATGACTCGGCCAGTAAAGACGCTGTGGTTTTTGATCCGGTACTGGATTTAGACGCAATTAATTGGCGGACTTATAAGGACAGTTTAAAGTCGCTGGATGATTTTATTAAAGAAAAAAATTTAAAATTACATTATGTGCTGGATACGCATATTCACGCCGATCACTTAAGCGGTATGCAATATTTAAAACAAAAATATCAGGTGCCATTAGTTATAAACTCAGCGATTACTATTGTGCAAAAAACGTTTAAAAAGGTGCTTAATTTTGGTGAGCAATTTGATGTGAGCGGTGCAGATTTTGATATTTTAGTTGATGATGGCGATCAACTAAAAGCCGGTACAGTCTTAATCGATGTGCTGCACACGCCTGGGCACACACCTGCGTGCACCACTTACAAAATTGCAAATAATATTTTTACCGGAGATACTTTGTTTGTACCCAGTGTGGGTACGGGGCGTTGTGATTTTCCGAAGGGCAGCGCAAAAGATTTGTACCATTCGGTTACTCAAAAATTATATACGCTGGCGGATGAAACAAAAGTTTTTCCAGGGCATGATTACCCCGAAGGGCGAAACTTGCAAATATTCACCACCATTGGTGAAAGTAAAAAATCCAATGTCGATTTACCAGCGAGTCGTAGCGAAGCTGAGTATATTGAATTTATGGAAAAACGTGATGCGGGTTTGTCATTGCCAAAATTAATTTACCCTAGCGTGCAGGTTAATTTAACCGCAGGGCAGTTACCGAGTAAAGAATCTAATGGTCAGCATTATTTGAAGATTCCAGTTTCGGTTTGTTGATTTTCATGAAAGGCTGATAATAAATTTTCTGTTCTAAAAATGAAGCTTTAAACCTGCATAGAATTTTTCGGGGTTTTGTGTTGTCTATATATTTTAAAATTAAATCGTTAATATTCTTTACGAGATTGATTGTCCAGCCACTGTTCAAAACTGACATTAGCATTTTCATGTTTGGAATGCTCAATCATTATGCTGCGTTGTGAATAAGGTTTTTGTAATTCGTCAACAATAAACTGGTCATCAAACCCTGCGTTCGCCGCGTCTTCAGCTGTTGCAGCATAAACCAGTTTCGGAATGCGTGCCCAGTAAATTGCCGACATGCACATAGGGCAAGGTTCGCAGCTAGAGTAAATAACGCAATCGCTGAGTTGATGATCGTTAATATTTTTACAGGCCGCGCGAATGGCCATAATTTCAGCGTGGGCAGAAGGGTCGCAATTTTCAGTAACTTGATTGTGGCCTTCTGCGATGATTTTCCCATCTTTCACAATCACCGCACCAAAAGGCCCGCCATTATTTTTTGCGGAGTGAATGGCTAGCTCTATAGCCTGTTGTAAAAAATCCATTGTGTTAGTGTTGGGTGTTTGAGCTGTCAGGGCTGGTGCCGGAGGCAAATAATTTTTCCACATCAATGCTATCAAAATTATATTGTGCATTACAGAATTCACAATCGACGGTGATATTTTTCTGCTCAGCAATGATTTCTCGAGCTTCATTTATACCTAAAGATACAATCATTTTTGCAATACGTTCATTGGAGCAGCTACAGCGAAAACTTAAAGGTGTTGGATCAAACAAGCGAATATCATCTTCGTGAAATAAACGGTGTAAAATTTCTTTGGTAGATAAGCTTAATAATTCTTCATCGCTAATAGTGTTGCCTAGTACTTCGGCATGTTGCCAGTCGTGATGATCTTCACCAAGATTAGTCTTTTTTTCCTGTTCTGATTCGGGGAGCTCCTGTAGTAAAAAGCCGGTGCAATTATTTCCATCAGCAGCTAGCCATAATCGGGTATTTAATTGTTCGGATTGTGCGAAATAATTTTCAATTGCATTTTGAATTTTTTCACCTTCTAACGCAATAATGCCCTGATAAGGTTCGCCTTTCAACGGTTCGATAGTAATTACCATCGAGCCGTTACCAAATATGTTTTTCAAACCTTCTTCGGGTACGTCATCACTCCAACGAGCCAGCCCGCGTAGCGTGCCTTCGGAGGTTGTTTGCACCACTAATAAATGCAATGGTCCGTCACCACGAATTTGTAAAATTAACGAGCCTTTAAACTTAATGGTCGCGGATAATAAAGCACAGGCCGCAAAAGCTTCGCCTAAAATTCGCTGTACATTTTTGGGATAATCGTAGCGTTCGAGCACCGCTTTCCAACTGGCAGATAAGTGTACAAGCTCGCCGCGCACTCGGGTATTTTCTATAATAAATCGGTGGAGTTGGTCGTTGTTTAGCATGTGATTTGTGTGTCAGCTTATTCAAAGATAAAAATAAAAGATTACCGCAAATAAATACCAATGAACGCAAATTAAATAAAAGGTTTTTTTGTATATATTTGTGGTGGTCTTTTGATTTTGTTTTTAACTATCTAATTTTTGTTTCAGTATTTTATTAACCTGAGCAGGGTTGGCTTTACCCTGTGAGGCTTTCATAACTTGCCCAACAAAGTAACCAAATAGTTTGTCTTTACCCGCACGATATTGCTCAGTCTGATTCGGGCTATTTGCAATTACCTCGTCAATCATCGCTTCAATAGCCGAGTCATCAGTAATTTGTTTTAAACCTTTTTTCTCAATTACCGTATCCGCATCGCCGTCACCATTCCACATTCCATCGAATACATCTTTGGCGATTTTTCCGGAGATGGTGCTGTCTTCAATGCGCTTTAACATGCCGGCTAAAAGCGCGGGTGAAACCGGGCATTCAGCAATGCTTAAATCTTCTTTGTTTAAACGTGCAGAGACATCGCCGATCATCCAGTTAGCGGTCAGTTTTGCGTCAATGGATTCGTTAACCACGGATTCAAAAAAATCAGCCAGTTCACGTGAGGCGGTTAAAATACCCGCATCGTATTCGCTTAAACCCAAGTCGCTAACAAAGCGTGCAGTTTTTTCATCGGGCAATTCGGGCAAGGTTTTGCGTACGGCTTCAATGTAGTCGTCATCAAACACAACCGGTAATAAATCCGGGTCGGGAAAGTAGCGGTAATCATTGGCTTCTTCTTTGGAGCGCATCGAGCGGGTTTCGTGTTTGTCAGCATCATATAATCGTGTTTCCTGTACGACCGTTCCGCCGTCTTCTAAAAGATCTATTTGGCGCTCAACTTCTAAATTAATCGCACGTTCTACAAAACGAAATGAATTAATGTTTTTCAACTCGGCGCGGGTACCAAATTCTTTCTGGCCTTTAGGGCGCACTGAAACATTCGCATCACAACGGAACGAGCCCTCTGCCATATTGCCATCAGAAATTTCAATGTATTGCACCAAGGAATGAATTTTTTTCATATAGGCAACGGCTTCTTTTGCGGAGCGCATATCGGGTTCGGATACAATTTCTAATAAAGGTGTGCCCGCACGATTTAAATCAATGCCGGTCATGCCTGCATAATCTTCGTGTAAAGATTTTCCAGCATCTTCTTCCAGATGAGCACGGGTAATGCCGATGGTTTTTTTAGTGCCATCTTCAAGCTCTATATCAATTTCGCCTTCGCCAACAATCGGCAATTCCATTTGTGAAATTTGATAGCCTTTTGGCGAGTCAGGGTAAAAATAGTTTTTACGCGCAAACACAGAATGTTTGCAAATATCAGAGCCGGTAGCTAAACCAAATTTAGTGGCCATGCGAATCGCTTCAGCATTTACCACGGGCAAAACACCGGGCAAGCCTAAATCAACTGCGCAAGCCTGAGTGTTTGGCTCGGAACCGAATACCGTGGATGCCGATGAAAATATTTTACTTTTGGTGCGCAACTGCGTGTGTATTTCTAAACCGATTACGGTTTCCCATTCCATTTTAGAATGCCTCTTTTTTTTAAAAGATTTGATGCGCAGGTACAGAGTTTTTTGTAAAAAAATCCCGGTGCCTTTGCGTCGAAAAATATTAAATGTTTGTGTTGTCGTCCCGGTATGTTTTTTAGCCGGAATCCAGTGCTTTGTGTTCGATAAAATCACTGGGTTCCTGCCTACGCAGGAATGACGATGCTGCTTGTTTATTTAAGTGTCTCAGGTATCGCTTTATACCAATCCGTTTTTAATTGATACTGGTGCGCGACATTTAATAATCGACTCTCATCAAAATGATTGGCAATAATTTGCAACCCCACCGGCATCTTATTATCAAAACCTGCCGGTACACTCATGGCGGGCAAACCCGCAAGGTTAACGGCAATGGTATAAATATCTGACAGATACATTGAAATTGGGTCATCGGATTTCTCGCCAATATTAAATGCGGTGTCCGGAGAAGACGGCCCCATTATTACATCGACTTTTTCAAAGGCTTTCACAAAATCATCAGAAATCAAACGGCGTATTTGCTGTGCTTTTATATAATAGGCGTCGTAGTAACCGGCAGATAGCGCGTATGTGCCGACTAAAATTCGACGCTTCACTTCTTCGCCAAAACCTTCGCCGCGTGAGCGTTTGTATAAATCCTCTAAATCTTTTGGTTCGTCACAACGATACCCAAAACGCACACCATCAAAACGCGATAAGTTTGATGAGCATTCCGCTGGTGCGACGACATAATAAACCGGCACGGCTAAATGTGTGTTCGGTAAACTGATATCAATAATTTCAGCGCCCATGTTTTTATATTCTGCAATAGCATTTTTCACTGCTTCGTCGGTACCTGCGGCTAAGCCTTCGCCAAAATATTCTTTCGGCAAACCTATTTTTAATCCGGCTAACGGTTTATTTAAATCGGTAGTGTAATCGGGTACGTCTTTTTCTAACGAGGTAGAATCTTTCGGGTCAAAGCCTGACATGGCATTTAATAGCAGCGCACAATCTTCTGCGCTTTGCGCCATCGGTCCCGCTTGATCGAGGCTCGATGCAAAGGCAATCATGCCGTAACGCGAGACCCGGCCATAGGTGGGTTTTAAGCCGGTGATACCGCACAATGATGCGGGTTGGCGAATTGAGCCGCCGGTGTCGGTGCCGGTTGCCGCCGGTGTTAATCGCGCAGCAACTGAAGAGGCTGAGCCACCGGATGAACCACCGGGTACGGCATCCGTATTCCACGGGTTTTTAACCGCACCGTAATAACTGGTTTCATTGGATGAGCCCATTGCAAATTCATCCATATTGGTTTTGCCCAACATAATTACGCCGGCCTGCTGCATTTTTTCAACCACCGTTGCATTGTAGGGTGATTCAAAATTATCAAGCATTTTTGAGCCGCAGGTGGTTTTTATATCTTTGGTGCAAAAGATATCTTTGTGCGCAATGGGGATGCCGGTTAAAGGTCCAGCATTTCCTGCTTTGCGTTTTTCGTCAGCGTCAGCAGCGGCTTTTAATGCTTGCTCAGCGGTGACTGTAATGAAACTGTTCAACTGAGCATCGTGGTCTTTAATACGCTGTAAAAAATGTTCGGTGAGTTGCACTGAGGTAACATCGCCGGCTGCAAGCAGGGCGGATAATTCGCTCAATGTTTTTGTGTGGTACATATTATATCTCTGTTATTTTATGTAAGTATGCTTCTATGGTTATAGTCTTGTGCAAATGATATCGTTCCTGAATGTTGTTGCGGAGCCCCAGTGACATCGGGTGTTTTTTTACCTGCAAAGGTCACTGGATTTTCGATAGAAACATTCGGGAATGGCGAAGTTGGCTTATCTAATACCTTACTCAATAACCTGTGGTACCAAATACAAACCATCTTCGGTTTTTGGCGCAATTTTTTGAAAAGTCTCGCGCTGATTTTTTTCTAGCACTTCATCGGCTCGTAAACGCTGAGAAACATCCATGGGATGTGCCATGGGTTTTATATCGGTGGTGCTTACTGCATTCATTTGTTCAACTAAGCCTAAAATATTCGACAGGCTAGTGGCATATTCGGCAATATTTTTTTCTTCAATTTCAAGACGCGCTAAGTGCGCAATGCTTTTCACATCATCGGGTCCCAATGACATATTTATCTCCGCGTAAACTGCGCCACAAAATGGTGGCAATAATTATTTGATTTGATGTTTACAATTAGAAAACATTAAATGCGTTAAAAACCGCGCAAAATTAGCATATTATGCGTGTTTAAGCCACCGCTAAGCTTGCCCTATGCGGTGTGCATTGATAGAGTACCGCTAATTTCCATATTAAAGTCTTGAAATGGTGCGCAGACACGGAGTACCGTCGCTAATTTAAGCTTAAATTATCATACAAAAATAATGAGTTAATACACGAATGTTTCTTAAACGCTTTCGCGGCATGTTTTCAAATGACCTTTCAATTGACCTTGGCACAGCAAATACGCTGATTTATGCACGGGGTAATGGCATCGTTTTAGATGAACCCTCCGTTGTTGCTATTCGGCAGGATCGTAATGGCAATGGTGCTAAAGCGATTGAAGCTTATGGCCATGAAGCTAAACGCATGTTGGGACGTACCCCTCAAAATATTACTGCAATTCGCCCGATGCGTGACGGGGTGATTGCGGATTTTCATGTTACCGAAAAAATGTTGCAACACTTCATTCGCAAAGTTCACGAAAGTGCGATGCTACGCCCCAGCCCCCGGGTGCTAATTTGTGTGCCCTGTGGTGCAACGCAGGTTGAGCGCCGCGCGATTAAAGAATCTGCCGCTGGGGCGGGCGCACGTAAAGTCTATTTAATTGAAGAGCCGATGGCCGCTGCGATTGGTGCGGGTATGCCAGTAGATGAGCCGCGCGGTTCAATGGTATTAGACATTGGTGGCGGCACTTCTGAAGTGGCAGTTATTTCATTAAACGGTATTGTGTATTCGGCTTCTGTTCGTATTGGTGGTGACACCTTTGATGAAGGCATCATATCTTATGTGCGCCGAAACTACGGTACCTTGATCGGTGAGGCCACCGCCGAGCGTATTAAGCACCAAATTGGCTCGGCCTATCCGGGCAAAGATTTATTGGAAATTGAAGTGAAGGGCCGTAACTTGTCAGAAGGTATTCCGCGCAGCTTCACCTTAAACAGTAATGAAATATTAGAGGCCCTGCAGGAACCATTGCACGGCATTGTTAGCGCAGTGAAAACCGCATTAGAGCAAACTCCGCCAGAGTTGGGTGCGGATGTTGCCGAGCGCGGCATAGTGCTAACCGGGGGTGGTTCGTTACTGCGCGATTTAGATCGTCTGCTAATGGAAGAAACTGGCCTGCCAGTTATTATGGCCGAAGAGCCGTTAACGTGTGTAGCGCGTGGTGGCGGTCGAGTGCTTGAATTAATTGATGAACATGGCGGTGATTTTTTCGCGATTGAATAGAATGAGCAAGGGTAAATCTATCAATATTATTAAGGATGCCCGCTAAATCTTAATTTCAAACATTAGATAAACTTTAGGCTCGACTCACGTTTTATGCAGCCATTATTCCTACAAGGTCCATCGGTTACTCTGCGCGCCATTTTATTGGTGGTATTTTCTATTGTCATTATGGTGGCAGATCATCGTTGGCATGCGCTGGAAACCGTACGCGGTGCGATTGAAAGCTATGTCGTTTATCCCGTTCGTTACACTATTAACTTGCCTTCCCGCTTCGTTGACTGGGGCAATGAATCTTTAAGTTCCCACGAAACTCTGCTTGATGATAATCGAAAACTGCGCGAGCAACAATTGCGGGCACAGGTCAGTTTACAGAAACTGAGTGTGCTCGAAAAAGAAAATGATCGCTTGCGTAAAATGCTAAGTGCCCAGCCGAAGGTGGGCGAAATGGTGCTGGTGGCGGAAATTTTAGCGATTGATTTAGACCCATATAAACAGCAGATTGTACTTAATAAGGGTAGCAATAAAGGAGTTTATATTGGCCAGCCCATTATCGATGCCTGGGGAGTGATGGGACAGGTGGTGCATTTGGGAATGTTTTCATCAACGGCACTGTTAATTTCTGATCCGAGTCATGCAATTCCAGTGCAGGTTAATCGAAGTGGTTTGCGCGGCACCGCCTTTGGCTCGGGTAATTCGCAATTGCTAGAACTGCCTTACATTCCGCATAATGCGGATATTGAAGTGGGTGATGTGATAAATGCCTCGGGCTTGGGTGGGCGCTTTCCACCTAATTATCCGGTGGGGCGTATTATTTCTATTGATCGCCCTGCGGGGGAATCGTTCGCTACCGTGCTGGCCGAGCCAGTGGCGCACCTTACGCGTAGTCGTGAAGTGTTGCTGGTGTGGCATAAAAAGCAGGTTAAGGATGTGCCTGCGCCGGCAACAAGCGAAAAAAACCCAAAGCAGGCAAAACCTTAATGGCCTCACAAAATTGCTTTCGCATTGTAATACCCACTTTAATTATGGCGCTGATGTTAACCATGTGGCCGTTACCCGACTGGTTGGAGTATGCGCGTCCCGAGTGGGTTGTGCTGGTGATGATTTATTGGGCACTGGCGATGCCGGAGCAGGTTGGCGTAACGGTGGCCTGGGTGGTTGGGCTTTTTCTGGATGTGAGTCATGGTGCAATCATAGGTCAGCATGCCCTGGGGCTTGTAGTTGTGACATACGTTATTAGTACACAGTATCAACGAATCCGCGTTTTTTCTTTAGCTCAACAGGCATTAGTGGTGTTGTTATTGTTACTGGTTAAGCGGTTGCTGGTGCTATGGGTAGACGGCATGGTTGGGACAGCGCCTGATATTGGCTGGTATTTTTTACCGGCCTTAACCGGTGCGATTGTTTGGCCCTGGCTATTTATTGTGCTACGTGATTTGCGCCGACGATTTACCGTATCGAGAAATTTTTAAGCTACTTAATCAACGGGCACGGTGCGCTCACTTGCCCAGTGACGTAACTGGCTAATTTGCTCCGCCATCACAATTGAAAGCGGTCGTGTGTTTTTGATTTCTTGTAGCATAATTTCTGTTGTAATTTTTCCGTCAATGGCATGACACGCATACACAGCTGACACGACTGTTTGTTCAATTTCTGAGCCAGAAAAGCCATTGCTGGTGGCGGCAATGGCGGCGAGGTTAATGGTTGAATAATCTATGCCACGTTTTTCAAAATGAATCTTAAAAATATCGGCGCGACTTTTTTCTTTGGGTAAATCAACAAAAAATATTTCATCCAAGCGGCCTTTGCGAATTAATTCCGGGGGCAGGGCTTCAATTTTATTAGCGGTGGCAATAATAAAAACCCGCGCGGTTTTTTCTGCCATCCATGTTAGCAAGGTGCCAAGCAAACGATTTGATGTGCCCTGGTCTTCGCTACCCGCGGCAATGCCTTTTTCTAATTCATCCACCCATAAAACACAGGGCGACATGATTTCTGCAGTATGTAGTGCATTGCGTAAGTTTTTTTCGGTTTCGCCCACATACTTATCATATAGCCGCCCAAAGTCGAGACGCAATAATGGTGTACCCCAGATGCCTGCAACGGTTTTTGCGGCGAGGCTTTTACCGCAGCCTTGTACACCAAGTAATAAAAGGCCTTTTGGGATGTCGATATGGCTCGTAGTACTGGTTTTATTTGTGAAAATAGATTGGCGCTGTTCGAGCCAGTGTTTTAATTTTTTCATGCCGCCGAGTTCAGAAAACTGAGCCGTTTCAAACTCAAAAGATAGTACGTCATCATTATTAAGTAGCTGATATTTTGCGCGCATAACATCGGGCAAATCTGATTCACTAATCGCACCATCATCGATAATGGCATTGCGAATTAAGCGTTTGGCATCGCGATGGGTTAGCCCTGATAGATTTTGAATAAGTTTGCTTAAGGTTTTTTTGTCAGTGCGAACACGTTTTTTTTCAGTGTTTTGCCAAGCGCTTGCTTCTGTGCGGATCATATCTTCCAGCACCTTGGGTGATGGTAAATTGAGTGAAAATTTTGCAGATAATGATGTTAGATTACTCGGCAAGTTGAGTTGATGGCTGAGTAAAACGAGTTTGCCCTGTTTACCATCAAAGAGCATCGCAATTTCTTTTAGTAGACGAGCGTTGATGGGGTCGTTCAAATAAGGGTTAAAATCGAGCAGTATATAAACGCCTTGTAATGAAGAGGCCTTAATGTGTTTTAGTACATCCTGTGGTTCGGATACATGGCGTTGTGGTTCCAGGTTGAGATCGAGACGTTGCAGGCCCTCGGTGACTGTCCACCTAAAAGTCGGTAAATATTTTGTAATTGAGACTTTAGTGATGAGCTCTAATGCACGGTTTTCTTCATGGGTTTCAATGGTGATAATGGGGGAGTGCCCGTGAATTAAAAGCGCTAGATCGCGGCGATCCGACATAAACTATTCCAGATTGTTTTTATTTATAGCATTTATATTACGCTATAAAACAAGCTTTTTCTTGTGTTGGTTAAGATTGTGCGGCAATCTTAATTGGTTATTTTTTTACCGATATTATTTATGAGTTCTCTTAAATTACGCTTATCACAAAATGGTTTTACTTCAAGTGAGAGTTATGATCACGCGGTGCAGTGTTTCATTAATAATCCAACATCGCATGTTCGTTGGCTGCATGTGGATGGCGATTGTGGAAGACGGCGTACGGCTTTTGCGAATGCACTGGCACATGCTTTACAGGCAGAAAATTCTGAGCAGAAAACGCAGGTGCTTTATTACGAGTTTGGCAAAGATAAGCCGGTGCCGCAGATTGTGCGTATTATAGAGGGTGAAGAAATTGTTGAAGAGTCGCCAGTGGAAGCGCTGGACCGAATTCTCACGGAGGCTTGTGCGCTGAGTGAGGCCGAGCCAACGGTTTTGGTGTTGGACCAGTTGCATAAAACGCAGTTTTTAAATCATATACGGTTATATGAATTTTTGCAGTCGGGTGTGTGGAAATATAGTGATGTACAATATCAGGCTAATTTAAATAATTTAAGCCTGTATTTAATTTCAAATGAGCCGCTATATCACTCGCTGCAAAGCGCCTCATTTCGACTATGGGTGAACGAGAGCGGCCGGCAGGCGATAAATATTAGCGCGGCCGATTTAGGTTTAAACGAGCAGACTTGTAATTGGCTAAGGCCGTTACAAAGCCTTTTAAAACAATTAAAGTATTTTCCGACATTGGAAGAGTATCGCCGTTTATCATTCGATATTGAGCATTATGTGCATAATAAGCAACAGCTAAAAACGTCTCTATTTGGCTGGCTAGAAAACATGACTTTTTCACAACTCGATGATAAAACGATTCAGCCGTATCTAAAAGAGGTGTTAGAAGCTATTGTGCAGGGAAAAGGTATTGATGAAGAAATTGAAATTTCGAGTGATTAATTCTTAATAAATGTAATTTTTTAGGGTATTATGGGAGTATCGGCGTTAGATTGCCCGTTTGTCAGAAAATGCTAGAGTGCGGATGGCAAAGTTCTTGATTTAGTTGGAAAAAATGTCCAATAATTTAATAAATGATTAAATTAAATTCTTTTTGTGATCCGATTAACAGTGATTGTTTTCTTTAAGCACTAGACTATTGCGCATAATCGAGGTGATTGGTGGTGATTTACATGCAGCATAACGTGCAATTTCAGGAAGAACCCCAATATAAACGGGACGTGAGTAGTACAGCGAAGCTTTTCAGTTTAAATCGCTCTGTTTTTGTAACAGAACGGGTTTGGAAAGATTGTGTTGAGCTGGCTGAAATGAATAGTAATAAGGTTGACGAGCTCGCTGTGTTACAACGTTTAAGGCATGTACTTTTTATGGCGTCTAGTGCCCTGCATGGGCGTGTGGTCGATTTAGAATGTGATTTTAGTATTCACCGCATTCCAAATGACGCGTCATCATCTAAGCCGGAAAAGACCATGCTTAAGCTTGTTGCAAGTACGAGTGAGCTTAACCAGTCTCAGATTACTATTCAGCACCCCAGTGAGTAGACGACGTGGTAGCCATGCTTACAGACGATAATATACAATTAAATTATGACCAGGCGGTTGATTTGCGAGATGTTACAAGTACGGCCCGTTTGTTTAATTTTAGACGTCCCGTTTTTATGGCGTCTCAAGTCTGGGACGACTGCGTTGAACTTGTCGCAGAAGATGGTAAATCTTATGATGAACTAGCTGTATTACAGCGTTTAAGACACGTTTTGTTTATGGCGGCTAGCGCTCTTCACGGAAGGGTTGAAGATTTAGAGTATGGTTTTCGCGTTTATCGTGTTGCCAATGATGCATTGCATGGTCAGCGCCAGCCTGAACCGGTTAGTTTGCATTTGAGGGCCCATAAAGATGAACATAACCGACCGGTGATAACCATTGGTTTTCCCCGCTAAAATATTTCGACTAATTAATAATTATCTCTAAATTGGAAAGGATGAATGTAATCGCTCTTGCTTTATGCGAGAGCTTAATGGAAATTAAATGGTCACTAAAATGAAAAATAAACTGCTTAATCGCTGGTTTGGCCAAAACCAAACGGTATCGTCTTCAGGTGTAAATCTGCGTACGGGGCTATCGGTATTGATTGCTGATGATTCGCGAACCCAGCTTTTCGCACTAGAAAAAATGTTACAGGCCGAAGGCGTAAAAACCCATACTGCCGAAAATGGTAAACAAGCTATTTTGATGGCACGTCATGTACAGCCCGATTTAATTTTGATGGATATCGTAATGCCCGAAATTAACGGCTTTCAGGCGACACGTTATTTAAGCCGTCAAGATGATACGGGGCATATTCCAATTATTATTATTAGCGGCTCAAATCAGCAATCTGATAAGACCTGGGGTTTAAAGCTCGGGGCAAGCGATTATATGGATAAGCCGGTAGAAAGGAATTTATTGCTAAAGAAAATAAGTTACTGGACGGCAGAAGTAGGTGGTGATAAGTCGCCGAGCACACCTGCAAAGAAAAAGGCGCAACATAAAGCCTGGGTTGAAGCCGTATAAAGAGCGTTATTAAAAAGCCAGAGGTAAAGTTTTGCATCTGGCTTTTTGGTATCTACTTACAGCGTCTAAACATAAAAGGCTGATGTCGTCATTACTTTTGACATAGCCGTCATTAATTTTTGAACCGGCCAGGGCAACTCAGCTCCGCCGCCTTCCAGTGCAACGGTTGCATGATGGGCCTCATCTATCTTCATTAGTTGCAACACCGCTTCGCTACGTAAATCATTTTTAGGTAGTTTTTTTAAATGTTCGTCGAGGTGTCGAATCACTTGATGCTCGGTTTCGGCAACAAATCCAAGGCTCCACTTATCACCCATAAGTCCCGCCACAGCGCCAATGGCAAATGAACCGCAATACCAAATTGGATTGAGAATACTTTTTTGGCTCGATAGCTCCTGCAGTCTTTGTTCGGTCCAGGCGAGGTGGTCGTTCTCTTCCAGTGCGGCACGTCGCATGCTGTCGCGGACTTTATCCAGTCGAGCTGTTAATGCTTGCCCTTGATAAAGCGCTTGTGCTGATACCTCTCCAGAGTGATTGACCCGCATTAAGCTTGATGACAGCTTTCGCTCGACATCGCTGAGCGTGCTTTCGGCGATATCGTTGGACGGGTTGTCTCTTTCGGTCGTTACCGGCGTGCCAAAAATGGTACGCAGGGCGTGGTCGGTTTGAACAATAAATTGGTCGATAGGGTTTAAGTGGCGCATGTTATGTTTTTAATTCTATTGGTGGTTTGGTTTTAAATTCCGTGTTAAAAAACTAATCGGATGGATAATTTCTATATCTGGATTATACGCAGAAATTGCGCTTTTAATATGCAAGCTACAGCCAATATTATCGCTAATCAGCACATTTGTGTGCGCGAAATCAAAGCTCTTAAGTTTTCCGTGCAGCAGCGCGTTAGCTTGTTGCGGGTAATTACTCGATTGAATGCCGCCAGCACCACAGCAAAGCGTTGGGTTGCTAGACTCAATTATCCGCATCTGTGGGATACAATTTAACAGGTCAAAATTCAATGATTTAGATTTGAGTATATTGCGGTGACTGCAACTCTCGTGCAAAGCTACTGTTTGAGCAGGAGGAGAAAATGTTAAAGGCTGCTGCTGGAGTTGCTTTAAAATAAAGGCGCGAGCATCAATAGCCTTAATTTCATCGAGCTGTTGTAATCGAATTCCACATGCGGGGCTAAAAAATAGCACAGGGCGTGATTGTTGGTTGAATATGCTGATGCACATATTAAGTAACGTCTCGGCGGTTTGCGGGTGTCCGTTATGTTGATGCAATGCGCCACAGCAACTTTGGTTTGATTCAATATAAACATCAAACTTAAGCTGGTTAAGTATGAAAATGGTATCAGAAATAGTCTGCTGGTCTAATGAATCGCCACTACAACCTGTGAACAATGAAACTTCGCCACGGCATTGCTCTGGCATCGAATAGCTCCCCGTATAAAGTTTTTTTAATGCTACAGGGGGCTGCGTAAATGGGTTACTTGAATCAAGACCAAATAATTGCCCAACAAAAAGCGTTGTATTTATAGTGGGTTTTATTAGTGGATTGTTGGCAAGCGAGGCAAGTTTTTTAATACCATTTAGTTTAGTGGCTTGCTTAAGAATAAGTTTGGTCGTAAATGGTTTTTTGATCGCGTGATGATATTGGCCGCGAAATTCATCAATTAATTTGCCGTAGGGTACTCGTGATGGGCAAATGCTTTCGCAGTTAAGGCAACCCAGGCAATGGTCAATATGCAACAGTGCTTGAGCATCGGCTTCAATGTGCCCCTGGTCAATGGCCTGCATCAACGCAATGCGTCCGCGGGGCGACTCGGTTTCGTTTTGATACAATTGGTAAGTCGGGCACTGAGGCAGGCACATGCCGCACATTACGCACAGGTCGGTATCGTTGAGTTTACGGGTATTGGTCATCGCGGCACATCATATCACTGTATAATGGCGCATTCAGCTTTCAGCTAAAAACGGGTCACTTAAAGTTAGGTCTTAAAATTTAAAAAGAGCGAATATAAAAATGAGTTACTACCTGCATCATATCTTTTTCTGCACTAATCAACGCGATGATGGACGCAAATGTTGTGAACATGCTGGAGCTAGCGAATTGCGAGCCTATGCTAAAGCCAAAATTAAATCGCTGAAAAAATCTGGCAAAGGTCAAATAAGAGTAAATACTGCCGGCTGTCTAGATCGCTGCGGGCAAGGGCCGGTGATTGTGGTTTACCCACAAGAGGTTTGGTATTGCTACCAGAATGAAGCGGATATTGATGAGATTATTGAGCAGCACTTATTAAATAACCGCCCTGTGCAACGCTTAATGCTCAAAAACAAATAGCCCGTCAGTAAGTTTTCACCAAGCGTCTAGTCTAAGGCTAATGTCGGTAAGCGTAGTATAGCTTATACGGAGGCGAGGCTTTGGCCTCATTACAGCAAAGCTAAAGTCAATATCCAAAAATAAGCTTGTAATTGTTTATTCGCTGTATTAGAATTTGCTTATCTTATGAAATAGCCGAATTTAGTTAGTTTCATATTAGTGACTCCTCCATATTCTCCATGATTGAGAATTTTTAGCGTAGCATCCCCTGCTACGCTTTTTTTTGCCTGCGATTTGTGTGCAAATTAATTGCACAGTCAGTAGTAATAATGCGTGGTTACTGTAATATACCTCCCCGACATAAATTTATTGTGGATACGGCTTGAATCGTACCCACTAATTCTGTATTATGTGCCGCCTTTCGTAGAGTACGAACATTTTAGGATTGAACAACATGAAAACATTCAGTGCCAAGCCCGAAACGGTTAAGCGTGACTGGTACGTGGTAGACGCGGACGGTAAAACTCTGGGTCGTATGGCGACTGAAATTGCTCGTCGCCTGCGCGGCAAGCATAAGCCTGAGTACACGCCACACGTTGACACAGGTGACTACATAGTAGTTATCAATGCAGAAAAAGTTAAAGTAACCGGTAACAAGTCAAAAGACAAAATGTACTATCGCCATACAGGTTTCCCCGGCGGTATCAAAGAAATATCTTTTGAAAAGCTTATCGATAAAAAGCCGGAAATGGTTATCGAAAAAGCCGTTAAAGGTATGTTACCTAAAAATCCACTGGGGCGCGCAATGTACCGTAAACTAAAAGTTTACGCGGGCCCGGATCATCAACACACAGCCCAGCAGCCACAAGTGCTGGACGTTTAAAAGAGATATCTCATGGCAGAAACGAAATATTACGCAACCGGTCGACGCAAAACATCAAGCGCTCGTGTATTTATGACAGCGGGTAGCGGTGAGTTTAAAGTTAACGGTCAGCCGATTGAACAATACTTCGGTCGTCAAACTGCAATAATGGTTGTAAAACAGCCTTTAGGCGTAGTTGAAATGGACGGCAAGTTTGACTTTAACATTACCGTTAAAGGCGGCGGCGGCACAGGTCAGTCAGGTGCAATTCGCCACGGCATTACCCGTGCACTTATGAAGTATGATGAAAGCATGCGCCCAGCACTGCGTAAAGCCGGTTTTGTTACCCGTGATGCGCGTGAAGTTGAGCGTAAGAAAGTCGGTCTGCGAAAAGCACGTCGTGCTACTCAGTTCTCGAAACGCTAATATTTACTGGCTCAGCTGAGCCAGTAAATATTAATGTAAAAAAGCCGTTCCAGTTGGGAACGGCTTTTTTTATGTCTGATTATTAAGTGATAAAGACGGTGAATTTAACACCGGTTGATGGCTTACTCTGTGCGCTAAAGTTAACTATCTGTTTTTCAAAAGGGCAAATGAAGAGAGTAGAAAGGCTAAATTTAGAATTTTATTAATTTCTTACATTGTGGCTAAAATTAGTTATTTTAAGAAAAAAACACCATAAAAAGCATTGAACGTCGAAAAATTGATCATGTTGATTTTGTTTGTTAACTATAGAAAGCCTGAGTGCTTAATCATAGTGGTAAAATGAGATAGTGGTATTTTGTAAACAAAAAAGCTTACAGACTAGTCGATAGTATAATAATAATTACAGTAATTGTTGTGCCTAAAATTATGTATAAAAAACAATCAAAAAAGTAGATTAAATAAAATGGATTGAGTAAATAAAAAATAAATTTTTATAAATCGAAATAATAATGCTTACTAAATACGCTGTATATATAGTGAAATTTATATCATAATGTATTAAAAAAGGTTGACTAAGTTCCATAAATGTATATAAATACACGTGATTTTTTGTTTGACCACAAAAAGTTATAGCTATGACAATAAACAACAAATGCAGGAGTCTTGCATAATGAAAAAACGTTTCCTAACGGCCGCTATCCTCACTGGCTTAGCAGCAACATCAATGACTGCACAAGCAGAAATTAAAACAAAATGGTTTGGTTTTGCCCAAATCACTTTAAACTCTCTTAGCCAAGACAAGCCAGATGATGGTTTTGTTTTTGGTGCTGATCGTGTTCGTTTCGGCTTTAAAGTAAAAGATGACCAGTTTTTTGCTAAATTACAGGCTGATTTAAATAAAACTGATTCAGGTGCTAATAACGGTACACTTCCTGAAATCATCAAAGACATCGTAGTCGGCTGGAAATTCAGCAAAGCGGCTAAAGTAAGCTTAGGTCAGTTTAAAACACCTTTAGGTATGGATTTTAATACTTCAGGTAAGAAACTGGATATCACCAAGCGCGGCATGGAAAAAGGCCTGGTTCTAGAACGTGCAGCGGGTGCAATGATCAGCGGTCGTAAGATCGGTGGTGGTTTCGGCTATGACGTATTCTACGGTAACCCAGCGGGTCGTAGTAAAGCTGATCCGGCTGCAAATGTAGGTAGCGAGACTACTGCCGTTGTTAATGTTCGTTATGACATGGGCAAAATGATGCATATGGAACTGGCTTACGGTGTTGCTGGTGCTAGTGCAGCTTCAGCTGCAGAAGACTATGAAGTAATTGACTTTGGTTTCAAATTTAAGAGTGGTCCAAGTACGGCTAAGTTTGAATACATCGATGGCACAAGTGTTAGTGGTGTAAAAGGCAATGATGAAACTGTATTCTTAGTTCACTACGGTCACATGGTTTCCAAGACCATTGAAGTAATGGCGCGTTACTATGATGGTACATCTTCTGCTACAGGCGCTGCTGACCTTAGCTTAAGCAATACTTACCTTGGTGTTAACTTCTACACAGGTAGCAATAAAACTAACGGCCGTATTCAGCTGAACTATGTTCTGGCTGGTGGTGATACTGCTGGTTCTGTTAATGAGTACTCTGGTGCATCTAAAGGTTACATGGACGATGCAATCCTGACTCAATACCAGGTTTCATTCTAAGTTTAACTTAGTCTGTTATGCAAAAAAACGGAGCCTTCGGGCTCCGTTTTTTTTTGGATTGAATAATCATTCAATTAAATTGATTGGGTTTGAGGCTGACGAGTTCCTCGAAAATGCTAGCTATAACTCAACTACAAGCGGATAAATAGACAGGGCATGGGTGCTAAAGTTCTGGCATGCCCAAAAAACGTTAAAATATTTGTAGGTTCGCGTTTGTTCAAACGCGCATAAATTTATGGGGGTGATGCTTCCGCCTCGTTTATAACAGGGCCAAAGCCCTGCCTAAAGATATCCATCGACTACAGTTAGCCAATTAATATTTGCCCGCATTTGCAAAAAAATGCTTTTATCTTTTATGCTAAAATGCCCGGCAATTAATCAACCACTTGGCAGCCCTATCTTAATGAGTTCAAATACCCGAATTCGCGAAATCCCCTATAACTACACTTCATTTTCCGACCGGGAAATTATTATTCGATTTCTCGGTGAACCGATATGGGAATTAATTAATGAGTTAAGAGGCGAGCGCCGCACCGGGCACTCGGCGCGCATGCTATTTGAGGTGCTGGGTGATATGTGGGTAGTGCAGCGTAATCCGTTTTTGCAGGATGATTTATTAGAAAATGCTCGCCGACACAAACAACTCATTAGCGCACTCAATCATCGTATTGAACAAATTGAACAGCGTGTTAACGGCAATCAAAAAGCCGTTGAATTAGCGGTTGCCGCGCGCGCCGCAGTTAAAACCTTTGCCGATTGGTTTACCACCCAAAATGAATTACGCAGCAAAGCTTTAAAGTCACTGTCTAAAATCACCAGTAAAGATAATATCGATTTTAGTGGCCTGGCCAGAGTGAGTCACGTTACCGATGCAACGGATTGGCGCGTGGAGTTCCCGTTCGTGGTGCTCACTCCTGACACCGAAGACGAAGTGCCAAAGCTGGTAAAGCGTTGTATAGAATTGGGTTTAAGTTTAATCGCCCGAGGCGGCGGCACAGGTTATACCGGTGGCGCAGTGCCGTTATATGAAAATACCGCGATTATTAATGTCGAAAAATTACAGACCATCGGCACAGTAGAGAAAAAACAAATTGCCGGTTTAAATGATGCAGTGCCGGTGGTGCGAACCGAAGCCGGCGTTGTAACCCGCAGAGTGTCAGACTTGGCTGAGCAACACGGCCATGTTTTTGCGGTAGACCCAACCTCGCAAGATGCATCGACAATTGGCGGTAATATCGCCATGAATGCCGGCGGAAAAAAAGCCGTGATGTGGGGCACCACCTTAGATAATTTAGTGTCGTGGCGAATGGTAACCGCTGATGGAAACTGGTTAGATGTTGAGCGACTTAATCATAATCTTGGCAAAATTCATTTGCAGGAAGAAGTTAAGTTTAGAGTTAGTCGTTACCATTCAAAAACCCAATTGTTAATTGGTGAACCTGAAATTTTAGAATTTAAAGGCGCATCGCTACGCAAAGAAGGTCTGGGTAAAGATGTAACCGATAAATTTTTAGGTGGTTTACCCGGCGTTCAAAAAGAAGGTTGCGATGGCATTATAACCTCGGCATATTTTTTATTGCACACTTTGCCGCAAAAATCGCGAACTGTTGCACTGGAATTTTATGGCCAGGATTTACAGCGCTCAGTGCCTGCCATTGTAGAAATAAAAAATTACTTAGATAACAATCCGAATGTGTTGTTATCGGGCTTAGAGCATTTAGATGATCGCTATATTCGTGCCGTTAATTACAGTCCCAAAGCGGCGCGTGGTACTTTACCTAAAATGTTATTGGTGGCAGACATTGTGGGCGAAGATGAAAGTACTGTTAGTGAAGCCGCAGCACAAGTGGTGCGCTTGGCCAATGCACGCGATGCAGAAGGTTTTATTGCAGTAAGTGCCGAAGCGCGCAAAAGTTTTTGGGCCGAGCGCAGCCGCACCGCCGCTATTGCCGCACATACAAATGCGTTTAAAATAAATGAAGATGTGGTGATACCTTTAGATCGGTTAGGGGATTATACACATGGCACCGAAACCATAAATGTACAGCAGTCAATTAGAAATAAACTGGCAATGCTCGATGCGTTATTGGTTTTTATTAATAACGAACAAATTTTAATTAATGATGCTGATGAATCGTTACGATATTTAGCGCCGCGTTTTATTTCGGCCATTGAAATAATTGAAAAAGCCAAAACACGCTGGCTGACTTTGCGCGATAATTTTTCAAATAATATCCAGTCTATAAAAGATGTGTTGTTAGACGCTGAAATTAATTCAATTGCGTTTAAAGAAAACTTAAATGTGATTCAGTCGGTGTTAAACGCAGATGTTCGTATTTCGTATAAAACGGAGGTCGATGCGCCGATAAAAAGTTTATTCGGTGGTCGTGACTTAAGTTATTTGCATTCGCGAATGGATGAAATACATAGCGAAGTTTTATCTAGCCGAATTTTTGTGGCATTGCACATGCACGCCGGTGATGGCAATGTACACACCAATATTCCGGTTAACTCTAATGACTACAATATGATGCAGGAAGCAGAACGAGTGGTGGACCAGGTGATGGAATTAGCGCGTAATTTAGATGGCGTTATTTCAGGTGAGCATGGTATCGGTATTACAAAAATGCAGTATCTCGATGATGCAGTAATTGATGCATTTGAAAATTATAAAAAAGATGTTGACCCAAAAGATATTTTTAATAAAGGAAAATTACAACGTAATACGGGCGGTTTAGAATCTGCATATACACCATCATTACGACTATTAAAACAGGAAGCGTTAATTTTAGAAGAAAGTGAACTGGGTGAATTAAACGATGCGATATCACATTGCTTGCGTTGCGGAAAATGCAAACCCGATTGTTCAACCCATGTGCCGTCTGCGAATTTATTATACTCACCGCGCAATAAAATTTTAGCCAGTGGTTTAATTACTGAGGCGTTTTTATACGAAGAGCAAACCCGCCGAGGTGTGTCGATTCGCCACTTTGACGAGATGAATGATATTGCCGATCATTGCACGGTTTGTCATCGATGTTTAGCGCCGTGCCCAGTGAATATTGATTTTGGTGACGTTACGATAAAAATGCGCCATATCCTTAAAAAACAGGGTAAACGTAGAGAAAATATCGCCACTAAAATGTCGATGGCGTATTTAAATATGACATCTCCGGGGCAAATAAAAACCATGCGTGCGGGTTTAATTCAAGCTGGTTATATTGGGCAACGATTAATGCACAACGCCTTAAAACTCATTCCGGGTGTGTTGCCAAAAACTAAAGGTGAAAATAAAAATACTCGACCCAGGTCAACCACTGGCTCGCCTGTAATAAAAGAGCAGGTAATTCAGTTTTTCAGTAAACCGATGCCCGCCGATGTGCCCACCGGCACCATGCGTTCAGTGCTGGGAATTGAAGATGATAAAACCATTCCGATTTTACGCGACCCCAATAAAACCGATATAAATAGTGAAGCGGTTTTTTATTTTCCCGGTTGTGGTTCAGAAAGATTGTTTAGCCAAATTGGTGTGGCAACATTGGCATGGTTGTATGAGTTAGGTATTCAAACAGTTTTGCCGCCCGGATACTTGTGCTGTGGTTATCCGCAAACTTCATCGGGTGATATTGAAAAAGGTAAACAAATCACTACCAGTAATCGCGTGTTGTTTCATCGCATGGCAAACACTTTAAATTATTTAGATATTAAAACCGTGGTGCTATCTTGTGGAACCTGTATTGATCAATTATTAAAATATCAGTTTGAACAAATTTTTCCGGGCTGCCGTTTAATGGATATTCACGAATACCTAATGGAAAAAGGGGTGACTATGGATGGTGTGGGCGGCACAAAATATTTATATCATGAGCCCTGCCATACTCCGATGAAACATCATAACGGGACCAATGTGGCAACAGCATTAATGGGTAAAGATGTTGCTTTGTCTGATCGATGTTGCGGCGAGTCGGGCACCTTTGCAGTGGCTCGACCAGATATTGCGGCGCAGGTTAAGCATAGAAAATTAGAAGAATTAAAATCGGATATTAAAAAATTAAGTAGCCATGAAAAAGCCTTAAATAATAATGTAAAAATGCTGACATCCTGCCCGGCCTGCCAACAGGGTTTAGAGCGTTATCGTGGTGATACCAATATGGAAGTGGCCTATATTTTAGTGGAGTTAGCGAAGTTTAAACTGGGTGATAACTGGCAGAAAAATTATTACCAAAAAGTCAAAAATGGCGGTATTGAGCGGGTGCTATTGTAGGTAGTGCAAAGGTCTCAATTTAGTGAAAAGTGATTTTACCTTTTTTAGGCATTCACTGGGTAGTTTAGTTTTATCGTAACTTTTTATGCGAGGCTAAAGCCACGCCTCCAAAAGACTTGGCTTTCTGGTATTGGGGGACCTCACAAAACCATCATATTTTCAATAAATTTACCCAGAATCTAAATATCATATTAAGATTTTTTACCAGTCTATCTCGTAGTTTTCAAGTTTATAAAATATCCTTTTAGGTCCTAATAAGGCTGTTTTATGAGTTTCTAAATAAGTTCAATCAAATATACTAAAGCGCTTAATTAGTTGATATGCATCAATACTCACTGTTGTTATGAGCAGTTAAATCATAGGCAAGGAGATAGGTTACTTCAGCAGGGTATTAAAAAGTGAAAGGAGGCATGAAGTAGTGAAAAATTATACCGTGTTTTAACAATTTGCCAGTCCCCTATTTAAAAAATTTGATGGTTTGTTACGGCTAACAAGATATTCAGAATATCTTAAAAATTGAAGGTGTATTAAAATGAAAACGTTAACGTCTATAAGTAAAAAACTGATTGCATCCTCCGCTATGATGGCAGCAGGCTTGCTAAGCGGCGGCGCTAATGCGGGCACTATTGTTGGTACTGCGCATGATTTATCAGCCAATGGGTATAGTGGTGGTGAAATATGTGTGGTTTGCCATACACCGCATAATTCAGATACGACGATTGCTGAAGCGCCATTATGGAATCATGCGATTACCGGTGTTACATTCAGCATGTATTCTTCCGACACTTTGGATGCAATACAGGATGGCCAGCCTACTGGCACCTCGAAGCTTTGTCTGTCGTGTCACGATGGTGTAACCGCGGTAGATAGCTTTGGTGGTAATACAGGTACTATTGTGATGAATGGTGCGGTAGCGGTTGGCCTGGATGGACTGGCTAATGACCATCCTATTTCAATTGCTTATGATACGGCATTGTCGCAAACAGACCCCGGATTATATGACCCTGTTGTTGCTACAGTGACTATCGGTGAAGGTGGTGATAAAACCAGAACTGGCACGGTTGATGAGCTAATGTTGTCAGCCGGTAAGGTGCAGTGTACTTCATGCCATGATGTGCATAACAACTTTGTAGGTGGGGGGACCAATGATCAGCCTTTCCTTAAAGTGAGTAAAGGGGGTAGTAGAATTTGCCTCACATGTCATAACAAGTAAAATGTCCGGCGGGCCTTCCATTTGGAAGGCCCCGATATCGGGCTCAGGATACTGAGCACATAACTGTCAAGCATTTTCAGAGAGGCCTGTTGTGCGTTCAAAAAATCAGATCATAAAATTTTTACCCGTAGCATTTATTCTGGCGATTATCCTTTCAGGTTGTGCCGGACTGTCCGATAAAGAAGAACAAAGTGTTTTCTACCCGCCACTGCCTAACCCGCCCAGAATTCAGTACCTTACTAGCTTTTCCGACCCTCGAGACCTGATTGCAGGTGAAACCGGTTTTAGTGATTTTGTGTTAGGCGATAATGAAAAGGGCGCAACGCTGATTACAAAACCCTACGGAGTTGCAATTAAAGATGGCGTGCTATACGTGGTAGATATCAGGGGGCCGGGTTACGCTTTATTTGATTTGAAAAATAAAAAATTTGATATGGTCTACGGTTCTTTCTCCAGCAAGATGAGAAAGCCCATCAATATTACGCTAGATGCGCAGGGCAATAAATATATTACCGATACTATTCGCAGCCTGGTATTGGTGTATGACGAGAAAAACAAATTTGTAAAAGTTATTGGAGACGACGAGTTATTTAAACCATCGGACGTTTTAGTTGCAGATAATAAACTGTTTATTACCGATATTAAAAATCATCGCATCGTAGTGCTGGATAAAGAAACAGATAAACAGCTTTATACCATTGGCAGCGTAGGCTCAAAAGAAGGAGAACTGTTTTATCCCACCAATCTGGCATTGGGCCCCGATAATTATTTATATATTAGTGAAACCGGTAATTTCAGGGTGCAGAAATTCACGTTAGACGGAAAATTTGTTAAAAGTTTTGGCAAGGTTGGCACCGGGTTGGGGCAGTTTGCGCGCCCTAAAGGTGTTGCGGTTGATCGGGATGGGCGCATACATGTTGTAGATGCGGCGTTTGAAAATGTTCAGGTTATGAACAAAGACGGAAAGTTGTTGATGTTCTACGGTGAACCCGGTGGCAACAGGGCGAATTTGAATTTACCGACGGGTATTTTTATTGATTATGACAATGTCGAATATTTTCGCAAGTATGAAAAGCCAGGTTTTGAGGTGGAATACATTATTCTGGTCGCCAGTCAATTTGGTGATAGTAAGGTCAATGTATTTGGTTTTGGTCGTATGAAAGGTATGGATTACCCGGAGGATGATATTCAGACACTGAAAAGTAATCCGGCACCAAAAAACCAGCCAACCGAATAACGGTCACTGAGAAATGGCCATACAGGAACATAAACAGAAATATAAACCATGCAACGAGGGGTCCGATTTTTTATAACCACATTTGGGCAGGGAATGTTTATTTTCCTGAGCTTAATATCATTAAATGTAAAGGCGCAGGAAATTAAAGCATTCAATTTTATGAATGTGGAAAGTGAGCTGGTATTACGTTATCTGAATGACGAGCAAATATTTTATACGTCGGGCACTAAAACACAGGAAGACAGGCGGCCTACTTTTCAGGAAGAGTACATCATCAATACCGATGCTTATGTTTTTCATCCCAATTTACTGAGTATGGAGTTGGGGGGGAGTGTGTTGTTTGATCAAAGTACATTTGAAACACTGGACGATAAAAACAGTAATAATGAGCAATTATTGGGTTACAACGCACGGTTGGATTTTTTAAATAAAAAACCATATCCGGTGTCTGTTTACTACGATAAGCGAAACCCGTCGGTATCGGTTGGGCTGGCGGGACGGTTTTTACAGGAAAACATTAAATACGGAGCTGAGATGGCACTACTACAGCCCGTTTCACCGGTGCAGGTTACCGTGACGGCTTATCGTCAGACGGTTAAGGGCGAAGGCCTTGACCAGATAACCGACGATGACCTGGAGCACGCAGACATCCGGCTCTACCGGGCCAGTGAAAAAGGCGATTATATACAGCTGAGTTATCAACTCGACAATCGTGATTCACGCAGTGGAAACCCCAATCTCCCGATTAACACGCGCACAACCAGCACCACATCTACTTATCTTGACGCTAAAAACTTGCTAGGTAGCATACGTCAAGGGGAGTTAATTACCATTGCATCATATAATACCCAGGAGGAATTCCCCAGACGCAAAGAGCTACGTGTTAACCCAATGATTAACTGGCAGCATAGCGACAGACTGCGCTCGTTTTATCGCTTAAATTATAATAACACCGTTGAAGAGGACGTCGATATTGAGCAGAGTTATATTACCGGTGGCGTAGGTTACAGCGGGTCTCGTAATGAAAGCAGTATGGATGTGCATGGAGAAGATAATCAATCCACCTCACTGGATTACCGGAATATAGGTGCAAATTATGCGTTAAGTCATAATCGGCCGGTCGCATTGGGCGCGGTAAAGCTGAGTTACAGTGGTAGCTTCGATTATAGAGACCAGGTATCGAGTGATGACTTATTTGAAATTTTTGGTGAAGAGCATGAAATGCTGGGCACGACACCGGTTACACTGCTACGTGATTTTGTGGATACCACCACCATTAATGTGTGGAATACATCGCGTACCCAGCTTTATATAGAAGGGCTTGATTACCGTCTTCTGGACGTTGGCTCGCAAACGCAGGTTCAGCGGCTTACCGGCGGAAATATTATAAGCGGGCAGATTGTGCTGATAGATTATAGCTATCAAACAGGTGGCACATTCGCCTATGATTTAGTTAGTAATAATTTGCAGCTCAGTTGGAGCCCGTCGCGTTTTTATGAAATGTATATTCGTTATCTGAATTCTCAGCAAAATTTACGCGAGGGCGAGGTAACTAATATACAGTTGAACTCGCTAACCAGCACAACCTATGGCCTGCGAGCCGAGCAGCCACTGGATAACGGTATTGATTTGGGAGGCGAAATTTATCTGGAGGAGCGCGATGAAGATATCAACCCTTTTACCCGCGAGAGCCTCGATGCCTATGTGGAATTTCCTCTGCCCCGTATGACCAGTTTACGCGTATCAACACGGCGAGTTGTGGTCGATAATAAAAACTCAGTTGAAGATGTTGATTTGATCGGCTACATATTGCGCCTGCAAACCCGGCCCTGGTTAAGAGCCCGGCTGAGTTTTGAGTCCAGCTATGAAAATGATGTCGGCGGTACAATTGATCGCACGTTAAAAATTCAGCGGATTCAGTTTGGCTGGGCATTTCGGCAGTTGAAATTGACAGCCGATGCCCATTATTCTGAAGAGGATCAGGGTATAACTCAAAGAAATCGTTGGGCGGCTAAAATTATTTTAAGCAGGTCGTTTTAAATGAAAATTAACGTCTACAAACACCTGTGGCCTATCTGCGTTATTGGCCTGCTAAACAGCTGTGCTAGCATGGAATTAACACAGGTCGATTCCTCCAGTCAGAAGGCGCAATTGCAATTGCGCTGGCCGGCTCCGCCTGCCAGTCCCAGAATTATTTTTGAGCAGTCATTTTCCACGCCAGATGAGCTGGGCATTGGGCGAAGTTTCTGGCAGTGGCTAGGCGATGTGGTATTTGGCGGTGATAAAACCCACATGCTGCGCCCAATGGATGTGGTCACTGTGGGTGAGCATCTGATATTTGTTGCTGATCCGGGGGTGCGGGGAGTGCATCGTTTCGATATCCGCGACCAGAGTTATGTTTTGATTCAGAGAAAAGATGAGGCCGATATCCCCTCGCCGGTGGCCTTATCCAGTGATAAAGAGGGTAATGTTTATATTAGTGATTCAAAACTGGCGCAGTTACTGGTGATTCGAAGGGGCACCCAGGTGGCGCAGCCGGTAACATTGGATGCACCACTACAGCAACCTACAGGGCTGGCTATTGACACCAGTAGCGGGAATATATATCTACTGGATACGGCGCAACATCAGGTGCTGGTTTTTAGCGCGGCCGGGCAGCTAAAAAACCGCATTGGTGAGCGCGGCACCAGAACAGGCGAGCTTAATTTTCCGACCCATATACAGGTAAAAAATAAGACGCTACTGGTAACGGATTCGCTGAATTTTCGTATTCAGCTATTTGATTTAAAAGGCCGTTATCTGAGCGGTTTTGGCAAAGCGGGGCAATCGAGTGGCTACCTGTCCAGACCGAAAGGGGTTGCGATGAATGCGTTCGGGCATATTTATGTGGTGGATAGCCTGCTTAATAATATTCAGCTATTTGATCGCAGCGGCCAGTTATTAATGATGATAGGCGAGCAGGGACAGCAACCCGGACAATTTTGGCTGCCTACGGGTATTCATATTAACGAACAACAAAAAATTTATGTAGCGGACTCCCACAACCGACGTGTGCAGGTGTTTCGTTATATCGGGAAAGCATTATGAAAAGCCGCAACCCAAACTCACTTCCAATCTTCTCCACCCACTCTCTGGCAGGTATTATATTAAGCCTGATTATATTGTATAGCCCGGGTTTATATTCTGACATTGCCAGCACCAGGCATAATTTATCGGTTACCGGCACGGGCAGCATAAAGGCGAGCAGCGAACAGGAAATCTGCATATTTTGTCATACCCCGCATAACGCTGCACCGATGCAGCCTTTGTGGAATCATGAATCTTCCGGTAGCGTTTATACGCCTTACAGCAGCACAACGATTGTTGGCTCGCCCGGGCAGCCAACGGGCGCATCGATGCTCTGTTTGAGCTGCCATGATGGCACCGTGGCGCTGGGTAATGTTATAAGTCGTGCATCACCGATTGATATGGCCGGTGGTGTAACCACCCTGCCGCCGGGGCGCACACATCTGGGTACGGATTTATCGGATGACCACCCAATTTCCTTTGCTTATACTTCCGGGTTGGCTTCGCAAAGAGGTGAGCTTGCTGACCCTTCTACTTTAAATGGGCCGGTGAAGCTGGATAACAGTGGCCAGATGCAATGCACCAGTTGTCACGACCCGCATAATAATAACAATGGTAAATTTCTGGTGATGCCCAATACCGCATCTTCACTTTGTCAGGTGTGTCATATTAAAGATTTCTGGAATCAAACCTCACACAGCACATCCAGTGCAACATGGAATGGTATTAGTCCCGATCCGTGGCCCCGTACCGAAGCCAACACGGTGTCTGGCAATGCCTGTGAAAATTGTCATGCGCCCCACAATGCGGGCAGTCAGCAACGTATTTTGAATTATGCGATAGAAGAAAGTAATTGTTTGAGTTGCCATAATGGCAATGTTGCGCAACACAATATACAGGATGAATTTAGCAAGTTTGCCCGCCACCCGATTGAAAATACCGTAGACGTCCATGACCCGATTGAGCCCAGCATTGTCGGTAGCCGGCATGTTGAGTGTGTGGACTGTCATAATCCTCATGCGGCCAATGCGGCTAATCCGCTAGCCGGTGTGCGTGGCATTAATCAACAGGGCGGCGATATTAATCCAGTAAATAATGTGCAGGAGCTGTGTTATCGCTGTCACGGTGATAGTGTTACAAAACCCCCGGCGCGCACCGCGAGGCAAATAGAGCAAACTAATGTGCGGCTGGAATTCGACACACTTAACCCCGCATATCATCCCGTTGCAGGTCCGGGTAAAAACCCCAATGTGCCAAGTTTAATTGCGCCGCTAAATACCAGCAGTACGATTAGCTGTTTAGATTGTCACAATAATGATAGTGGCCCGGGTGCTAATGGCAGTGGCCCGAACGGCCCTCACGGTTCTATTTATGAACCGATTTTAGAACGCCAGTATCTGACCAGTGATCCAACAACCGAAAGTGCATCGGCCTATGCGCTTTGTTATAAATGCCATGATCGAAACAGTATTCTGGGTAACCAGAGTTTTTCTCGGCATAGTTTACATATACAAGGCAGAGGCATGGGCGGCATGGGCTGGTTAAGTACGCCCTGTAATGTATGCCATGACCCCCACGGCATTAGTGCCACTCAGGGCAATAGCACCAATAACAGTAAACTGATTAATTTTGATATTTCGGTTGTTTCGCCCAATCGTTCGGGGCTGCTTAGATATGAAACATTAGGGACCTTTGCCGGACGTTGTTATTTAAGTTGTCACAATACGGAACATAACCCTAAAACCTATGGAACAAGTGGTGGCGGGGGAATGGGGGGAATGTAATGTTACGATTTTTTCTGCTGTTGCTTTCTTCTACCAGTGTTATTTTTTTAATCAGCGGGAGTATCGTTTCGGCTAAGAGTATAAAAAAAATCGTTAATATAAATAATATTCCGCAACTGATCGCGAACACAGATTTAACGCGCAATAAAATCCCCGACCCACACTGGAAAGATAATAGTTGTAGTGTGTGCCATAAAAATGCAACGTCAGCGAGTAAAAAAAACTTACGTAAAAAAAATATCAGTGACGTATGTTTAAGTTGCCATGATGCCGAATATGACCACCGCTATATTCATCCCATTGATATTGCGCCATCAAAGTCGATGTTAAAGCGCATGGAATCATCATATAAAAAATCACTAAAACAATCGGCTGGTAAAATAAGTTGTGCTACCTGCCATGATATTTCGATACAGTGTAAAGCATCAAAAAGCCGGCAGAAGTTAACTAATCCGAAATTTTTTCGTTCTGGGCCATTTAAAACACGCAGTCAGCCTTGCTACTTTTGTCATGATAAAAATGAATATGAAAAGTTGAATCCGCATCAACAATTAGATGGCACAGGAAAAATAATAGAAAGCAAATGCCGTATTTGTCATGCAGGTTCACTCGATAAACTTAAGCAAGCAAAATCAATAGATGACGTGGCGTTTCATGCGCCGGCTGATAATTTAGCAAGTATATGCTGGGGCTGTCATGTGTGGACGCCGCATCCCGGAGGGCAGTTTCGATTTTTTAAAAATGCAGCAGGCCCTAACCACTTGATTAAGCCATCGTTGACAATTTTAAACTCATTGCAGGCATCGCAAAAAAATAAAAATATTGTGTTTCCATTAGAGCCAAAAACCGGAAAAGTGTTTTGTGGAACTTGTCATAATTCGCATCAAAAAGGCGTAATTAAAAACAAAGCAGCTGCAAAGGGAGCCGGTAGTAAAAGTCGATTACGTGACCAGAATATATGTCAGAATTGCCATGATAAATAATTATATTTAAAAAATATTTCTGATTTTTTTATTTAAACGGCTGTTGCATGCAACGAGAAAACATCAAGTATTTTTCTGCGCGAGGCACATAAGGTAACTTATCAATTGGCAGCTTATACACCTGATTGATGATTTCGCCTAAGTTGTGGTCAATAATTGAATAATGTGTTTTGGGTATTAAGTTTAGTGTTTTGGTGTAACTCAAACCCTGTAGTCGATATTCCATCGCCTGTATGCTGATGTTGCTAGTGAGCAGGCAATATAGTTCGCGATCTTTTTTGTGTTTAAGTAACCAGTTAGAATCCAGGCTGCCTGTCTGGTTTGCAATAAGCAAGTCATTTAACGCAACGGTGAAACCGTGCAGGGAGAAAGATATTGTTTTGTTTTTATGCGCCGATAGAGTAGCGGCAGAATCAAATGAAATTGACCAATTAATACCGGCGATCATTCTGGTTATAATATTATTTTTTATATTATCGTCTACCTCAATACGAAAAATAATATGTTCAGCGCGTTGTTCCAGAGGTGTAAGTTTGCTTGAGCTCCAGGGCGACTTATCAATTTTTAATTTAATATCAAGTGATCTATCTGGCATTGGACTATCGGTTTTTAATATCAATAAAAACTGAGCCTGATTATTATGATAAGCCAGTAACAATTGATGCTGGTTATTTGTTGTTTTTATCCAGAAGCCATCATTCGAAGATATCAGTTTCCAGCCAGCTGCATTTGCAGTGCTGGTGAGCAGATATAAAAAAAAGCTAATTAAATAAGTTTTCATAATCAGGTTTAAAAATATATTGGCATTTATCTGTTTCCATCAGGCGTTAAAAAATTTGGAATATAAAATTCTTTGTACTTATCAATCATACCCACTACAGATGTATTGGTTAATTCATTAACCCGCCGCGGAGGGTAGCCTAAGCTTGCAAACGGCAGGTAGGGTGAAGCTTTTTGATGGCATTGATTGCACTCTATCGGTTTTTTATTAATATCTTTATGCACGAGTTTTTTCATTTGCGATCTTTGTTGTTCACTAAGTTGTCCTTGCTCGACTATATAGCGATCAACAAAGTCCCTGTCTTTTTGTGATTTAAGAAAATTAAACGATTTGTCTTTAGCTGTTCCTGAAGTGATGGTTCCGGGCGCAATCTTTGCGCCGTAATTACCATAAGTAGGGTAATATGGATCTTCGGGGTGTGCATACATTTGTTCAATTTCAACCAGTATGCTCGGGTTAGCTGATTGTTTGCCCGTGTTTTTATCATACCATCGAAAAGTCCATTGGGGCTTGTTCTTTTCAGGTCGAATATGACAGGTCTCACAGGCGGTATAAAAAGCGTGCATATTCAAAAAACTGCGCACTTCTTTTGATTTATCATGGGGTACATTGCCATGACAGCGCACACACATACTGGCATTATCTGGCTGCACTTCAAAACCTATATGATGAAACCGGCCTTCTATATAAGGCTGTTCAATTACACGATAACCCAGATCGGTTTTACTTATATCTCCTTTAGAGGATATAAGATCCGCAAATAAACGCTCCTCGTCGGTGGAAGAATGTTTTAATGCTTTTATGGATTCGCCGGCTTCTTCTTTGCCTTCAAACCCAAAAACCAATGGTGCCATAAAGTTTCCATACCAGATCGTAAATCCCATTAAAAAAATAACGTAGGCTTTGAATAAGAGTTTTTTAAGGAGCTTTACCATTCGTATTCCTCCCCACCGAAATTTTGTGGTTTTATTTTATCTTCAAGGCCATTTTCAATCATAACCTTTATGTATTCATTGTAATGCTCATGAATCATATCGTGTTCATTCAAATAACCGGTTAACCACACAGTAGCGGCGGGAAATTTTTCCGGTGAATAATGCACGTTATACCAGTGTACAAAAAATAAAAACAATACGGCCAGTAATGCCTCATCAGTGTGCATAATATAGGCGGCATTTAAAACCCAGCCCGGCATAAAGTGAGTAACTTCATCACGCCACCACAAGGCGACACCTGCAGGTCCAAGAATCGGGATACCCCAGTAAGGCGCAAAGTAGTCAAACTTTTCTCGCCATGACATACGTTCATGGCGAGGTGGTCGATTTGTAATGTAAAACAGATATTTCCACAGATGAATGATATCGAGTAAATCTTTTTTGTTAGGTACCATTTCTAGCGACAGAAGCTCGCGCATAAAATTACCCACGGTTAATTCATTGTTTTGTTTTAATTTCAGGATATGGTTTTTGTAAAAAAGCGAAATCCAGTAAAGGCTGTGGTAAACAAACAGGCCAAGTAAAACTGTTCCCGCCGCTCGGTGAATTAACGGGGCAATATCCGGTCCACCCATAAAATAATAAAGTGGTTTGGCCCATGATTCTTCAGCATGGCGTAACGGGAAACCCGTTAGCGCCAGCGTAATGACCGTCGTAAATAAAATGACATGTTGTACCCGCTGGTGAGCCGAGAATCGATAAAAATAACGCTTGCCGTCTTTATAAACGATGGGTTGATATCTTTTGCTCATTTCACTACTCCTTCTTGCCGCGAAGAATATCGTCTAGTGACTTTGTCTTATCGGATGTTTTGCCCGGTGAATTTTCTGGTGACTTGCCAGATGAACTATCGGGTGGGTTCTCTGGTGAAGTGTTCGGTGCTATATTTTTATCGTCTGATGATTGCTCATTCTGTTTAATGCTGGATTTTATTTCATGTAAAATGTCGTCGTAGTCATCAATTTTCTTTTCTTTGAAGAAAGAAAATTTTGGAAATAAGCGCCGCAACAATTCAAAAAATATGAGTGTAAGGAAGAAATATAAAACAAAGGCCATTAGCGCCTTGAAGCCAATCAGCATATAAAATTGCATTGGATATTTTTCACGATCATAAGTGACATGAGTTTGAAAGCTGGACAGCATAGCTCCGGCTTCGGCATGGCATTCAGAGGTTCGGCAAGTTGTGTTTAGATTGTTTTCGTGTACCGAGGAAGTGTCTACACTTTGTGATTCAATCAGGTGTGTGTTTTCGCCAGTCACCACATGGCAGTCTATACAATCAGGGGTTTTTTCAGAACCCAGAATAACCATTTTACCGTGGAAGGTTTCCTTGTAAGAGGTGATAACATCATCTAATTCATGGCGCTCTCTAAAGCCTTCGTCCTGGTGACACTTGGCACACACTTCAATGGTTTCAACGGAATAGCGAGATTTATGCAAACGCGTTGTAACATGCTCGTAAAAGTCTTCAGCAAAATCGCCACTGGTATGGCAACTCTTGCAGCGGCTCATTGCGCGTTTTGAAATACCCGCTACTTTTTCTCCTTTATAAATAGAAAAAGGACGATATAGAGGTTGGTCGTGACAACTTTTACAGCTGGGAAAATCTTCTTGGTAGGGCTTTGGCTCACCATTTTTATCGAGCTTTCCATGAGTGCTATTTTCGAGAATTTTGGCAACAGGCTTATGAGAGAATTTTTTATTACCGGAAGGTTCTACTATGTGGCATTGCTGGGTACAGTCTACTTCTTTTGCCGGGTTGTGTGGAATGCGATCTATATCAGAGTGACAGTCTTTACACTTGTTGCGTCTGTGTGGGCCGCTTTCAAATAATTCCTGATTGATATAAAACAAACGGAATTGACCGTCTTTATCTATTCGACTTAAACCCCGATGTTTGTGGCATAGTACACAATTAAGCTCGTCTCCTGCGTAAACCATGTCCGACACAAATATAAACACGAGTGCCAATGAAAGTGTTATCACGATAGAAATAGACCGACGAATTATCATGGGCTTTCCAATTTGTCATTTAGTTTGGTTATGAGTAGTGATGCTATCTTTTGGGGGGTGACTCCATATTTTAAAAATTGAAAATGTAGTGCTTCATAAAAAATTAAAGGTTAAATACATCTTACTTAGAGGGGAGTTAATAGTCGATATTAGTAGTGTCTAATGCATTGATGTGGGTCAAGCTTTTGTTGATTGCATAAAAGTATTGTGCAGTATGCGCTTTTAAATTGTGAATGACTGAGCCTAACCTAAATTTTATAAGGTTTAATTTACAATAAGGTTAAAACAGGCCAGGCCTGTACACACATATTTTTAGTTGATGGCAATAAAAAATGTCAGTGCCATAGCTAATAACGGAACTAAAAATAACATGGCTAAAATGCATTTGTTGCAAGTGGTGTCATCATGATTTTCTTTGTGGAATAACATCTTTATATCCCTCATATGTTGTTTTAGATATAGTTTTTGGTGCTATCGAAAAACAGGTTATTTTCTAAAATGTGTAAGCCAATAAATAATGCTATAGCCGATGGCGCAAAATGCAGACCATAAACTGGCAGATAAAAATATTCCCAGGGTTTGCTTATCGGCGGCTTGTTGCTCGGCATTCAAAAATTGAAATGCCATATAAGTCGATCCGATAAAAAAAATGGCTATCCAGAAATAACGATTCATTTTAATTTAGTCGATTTATGGGTTAATGAAATGAACGTAGTTTAATTATAACGGGCTTAATATTAAAATGACTGAAAATTGCGCTGTAGTTGTTGATGGAGATCAATAAACAATATAAGTATGGCCTTATGATCAAACTAGCTAGAAATCAGTTTCAATTTTAAATAAAAAGAAGACTAATTAAAAATGAGTAATTATAGCCTTGTGGCCGTGTTGATAAGTTTATTGTTTATTAATCCTGCATGGGGCTTTGAAGATGATTCCGGGTGCTTGCTCTGTCATAAGTATCCCAAAATGGGGCGCATAAATGAGCAGGGTGTAAAAAGATCATATCAGGTTATTCCCAATGCATTCGGTTCGACTGTTCACCGTAACGTACCTTGCACCGACTGCCATGATTACATTAAGCAACTGCCTCATCGTGAAGTGACTAAAGGCGTGAGCTGTGATTCTGAATGTCATTCAATTAAAAATCCCGCTACCGGTAAAAACTTTTCACACAAACCCATTTACGATAAATATAAAGGCAGTGTGCATGGCCGTGAAAAAATTGAAACCGGTTTAGAGGCGGATAAACCTTATTGTGTAACCTGTCATACCAATCCAATGTATAACCCGGATGAAGATGCACCACCAAAAGAAATTGTAGATCGCTGTGTGGTTTGCCATGAAGATCGAAAGTTTGTTACCAATTGGTATAAGCATACCAGTCGACGTATAAAAGAAGTTAAACGCTCGCCTGCAGAAATAGTTGAGCTGTGCTCAAGTTGTCATAGTGATAAAGCGCTGGTTGATCGGCATGTGGAAGCCGCCAAAAAAGAAGGCCGTGAGCTGGGTGAAAAATATGCAATTGCGGTTGAATCATATAATGAAAGTTTCCACGGAAAAGTGACTAAATATGGTTTTACTAAAGCCGCCAACTGTTTAGATTGCCATGCAAAAAAAGATAACTATTACATGAATGTGCATGATATTCGTGCATCAAGAGATCCCGAATCCCCGGTGCATGAAGACAATAAATTAGAGACATGTCAAAGCTGTCATATTTATGCCGATGAAAACTATGTGCAACTTGATCCGCACCCTAGCAGCAAAAAAGAAATTAATCCGTTTAAATATTACGCCAATATGATTTATGGCTGGGTTGGTGATGTGGTGATCGTTTTACTGATTACAATGGCTATGATTGAAACCTGGGGTCGGCGTAGAGACGGGGCGAGTTTTTGTATGCGCAAAGGTTCATCCTGGTGGCGTAAGTCGAAAAAAAGTAAAGACAGAATTAAATGATCGTTAAATTAAGATGAACGATTAACAAGATAGTAAGTAAAGGTCAATAATTATGAAATTGTCAGCAGAAGCGCAAAGTGTACTTGAAACATCTATGCGCATAAATAATACCGATGATAACGAGCGTCAGGAAATAGAGAAAGTTATTTCTAGCATGCCCGATGATCGCGTATTGTTGTATAAAAATGTGGTGTCAAATCCCATTGGTGATATCTATCGCTACTCCATACATATTCGTATTCAGCACATGCTGACTTTTGTTACTTTTTTAACGTTGGCATTTACCGGCTTGCCCATAGCTTTTTTAGATCATTCATGGGCGCAGCCTTTAAATGGTTTAATCGGTGGGATAGATATTTCACGGGTAATACATCGGACCTTAGCAGCCGTTATGGTTTTGAGTATGGTGTATCACGTGGTGTACCTGTTTTATGTAAGTACAAAAGAAATCCTGCAAGGAAAATTTGAATTACGCCGTAGCATTATTCCTACTTTTAGAGATATCACAGTTTTCAAAGAAGATATGCAGTACTTCTTTGGCAAGCGAGAGCAGCGTCCAGAAATGGATAAATTTATGTATAAACAAAAAATACATTATTTTGCTGCTGCGTTTGGCAATCTGGTTATGGTGATATCCGGTTCATCATTTATTTTTCCTGAATTCTGGGCGGCAATTATACCTGCCAGCAGTGCTTCATTTTTTCAGGAGTTGATGCGCCTATCTCATCCCCATGAAGCCTTATTGGCCTTATTGGTGATTGCATTCTGGCACTGGTATAACGTGCATTTAGCACCGGGGCGTTTTCCAATGCAGTGGACATTTCTAACTGGAAAAATCACGCGCGAACATCAAATAGAAGAACACTTTTTGGAGTATTTACGAAATCTGGTTGAATTGCCAGAAGAGCGAGAGTATTTACAAAATCTGCTGGATGCGAGGGAGTTATCACTGGACGTGGAAGATGAATTTAAAATAGCAGAGGAAGAGACATGATTAAAGAAATGACGCCTTTGCAAAAGTTAATTGCCTATTCAACCTTGGGGCTTATTTTATTCTGGACAGCGTTTGGTTTATTTACCATCTGGCTGTACTTAACGGAATTTTAATTGTGGTGAAATCATGCATGTAATCAGTAATCAACTTATCTTCTTTGTCGTACTGACCGTTTTGTTGTTTATTTTGGTCGGTATTGTGATGCTGGTATTGATTGATCATAAGGCAAAAATACCCGGTGAGTTTCAGGATAATCCATTTGGTATTTCCGGCATGCGACGCCAGCATCCGGTTATTTCATTTGTTACTACATTTATATTAGGGGTGATAATAATTGCTCTATTGTTGGAGTTAACGGTTGTATTGGGCGAGCATTTAGGTGTATTTAATAAGCAGGAAGACAAACCGAAAATTCTTAAAAAAATAAAGTACCAGCGCTTTTCAGAAAGTCAGCGACACTTTCATAATGTGCCGGAGGAGAATAAAGTGGATATGGGGAAAAAACCGGTATGTTTTGAATGTCATGGTGACTACCCCCATTCTAAAAAACGCATGGTGCGTACACTGTTAAATATGCATACTCAGTTTGTCGGGTGCATGACTTGTCATACCGATCCGCGTAAAAAACCCGAAGAGAACTATGCATTTCGTTGGTTAAACTATTCGGGAATAGAAGTGCAGGGACCTCACTTTGGTACGGATGTTGATCCGAAAACAGGTTACCTTATTGAAACCGATGACTTCTACTCAAAAATAGTAATTTATGATCAAAAAAATGGCAAAGACGAATTGCTAGAAATAACAGAAGACAATCCTGATGCCAAAGATTTTTTAGAGCATAAAAACGATTTATCAGATGAGGATAAGCAAGCAATTAAAAAAAGTTTTCATACTCTGGTTATGCCCAAGGGACGTTTCTGCACTCGTTGTCATACAGATGAGAAAAAAAGCTATATTCCATTTAGAGATTTGGGCTTCTCTGATCAGCGCATTGAAAATGTAACCAATTTAAATATAGTGGGGATAGTTGAAAAATACCGTGAATTTTATATGCCTAATTTATTTAATGAAAAAAAATCATTACCTAATGTAAAAACCTTACTGGGTGATGATAAGCATGAGCAAATTCCAGATGATGAATTGTTGAAAGGTCGAGCGTGGTGGAGGCAATCCGATAAATCGAAACAGTAGAAAAACAAGAGTTTTATCGTAAACTCAATGTCAGAAATGAAGCCTAAATAATGGGATAGCAGTACTAAAATAAACACATGAATATAATCTTTAGTCGAAATTCTATGGACGAAAAAAACAACAATTCATGTCGATTTTTAAGTTTATATTGGAGAATGTTTTTTTCATTATTTATTTTATTGGCGAGCGCCTATGCATTCGCACAAGGTATTCCGACAAAAACTAGCCCGCGTATTCTACAGTTTAAAAGCGAAAAAAATATGGCATTGTCTCTGCCTAGTGATATTGACGTGCGCGCTAATAATGTGTACGTGGTAGATGGTGGCCATCATCGAGTTGTTGTTTACGACTTACAGAGTAATGTGCTCTTTCATTTTGGACGACGAGGCTCGGGTGATGGCGAGATGAATTATCCCATGGGTATTTTTGCGGGTAGAAATAATAAAATATATGTGGCTGATGCGGGTAATCACAGAATTCAAATATACACCTATAAAGGTAAATATATATCGTCATTTAAAGTAAGAGTTGATGCTAAAGCGGTGCGCCCGATTGATGTAATAGAGCACTCACAAAGTGGTAATATTGTTGTGAGTGCAGGAAACCGCTTATTAACTTATAGTCCGCAGGGGCGTTTATTAACGGCCTGGGGCGGTAACGGCGTGAATCAGGGAGAATTTAGATATCCGGCAAGCATTGCTGAACTGGATGATGGACGAATTGCGGTTGTTGACGTATTAAATTCTCGTGTTCAGGTATTTAATTTAGACGGCAGTATATCGACGGTGGTCGGTGAATGGGGTGTGTTGCCGGGACAATTATTCAGGCCAAAAGGGGTAGCAATTGATAAGCGGGGAGATTTTTATATTTCGGATAGTTACATGAATGTAATACAAAAATACTCTGACAGTGCTGAGTTTATAGCCGTGCTCGGGGAGAAGGGTATGCCATATGAAATGCTGACGCCGGTGGGCATGACGGTTTATAAAAATAGATTATATGTGGTGGAAATGAGAAATAATTTAGTGTCTGTTTATCAGTTGCTGAAATAAGCTGATGTAACATATGAGTAAGTAGTGAAAATTTATTCTAAAAAATATTCACAAATAATTAAGCTGTGCAGCGGTTTTTTTTTGCTGTGTTTAATTACATATAGTCAGCTGGCACAATCAGCAGTACGTTTACCATCTGCTAATCGAGAGTGTGCAGCCTGTCATATTATGTGGTTAACCGAGTTTAAACGTAAAGATGTAACGCCACTTATTGCTTATGATCCGCAGCCAGTAATGAAATCCGGCAAGCAGGATATTGCCAGCTCTGAGCCCATTTGTTTTTCATGCCATGATGGCTATGTTTTAGAGTCACGTTTTTTATGGGAGGAGAATAAGCACGCACATCCTGTAGGACAAAAACCATCGGATAAAATTACCATTCCAATAGTTGATGGTAAGAATTTATTTCCTTTAAATGAAGACGGGCGCATGTATTGTGGTACCTGCCATTCGGCACACGGTGTCGATTGGGGGCAAAAAAATACCGCGGTGTTTATGCGCGTTAAGAATGAAGATGGTCAGCTTTGCATGGCCTGTCACACGGATAAAATTGAGGGCCCTAAACACGGCAGTCATCCCTTAAAACGTAAAATTCAAAAGTTATTAGATGAGCCGCCACAACATTTAATGGAGGCGGGTGCGCGGTTTGCTAATGATGGTGAAGTAGTGTGTCAGAGTTGTCACAAGCCCCATGCTGCTGAGGAGAAAAAGTTACTGCTGGTTAAAAATGATAAATCTCAGTTGTGCGGTGAATGCCATGTTAATCGCTATGCAAAAACGCGATCGGCAGCGGGGAAAATGGGCACGCATCCGGTAAATATCAAGCCGGAAAATGTAAAAGTGCCCGAGTCATTATTAACGCAAGGCTCTAAGTTGGGCGGCGATGGCGAAGTCATTTGTCAGAGTTGTCATCAGCCACATAATGCGACACCGCAGACCAGTTTACTAGTGGTTGAAAATGAAAAAGATAGTTTGTGTCAAACCTGCCATAAAACTCAGAAAACCGTATTGGGTAGTAAGCATGATATGAGTCAGGCGAGGAAAACCAGCCAGAATATTCGTCAACAAGTTGCTGGCAATGAAGGTGCTTGTAGCGCCTGTCATGTCCCCCATAAAGGTAAGGGTTTAAAAATGTGGGCGAGAAATATTGATGAAACTCAGGATGCGATGGCTGCGTTATGTTTAAGTTGTCACAATGAAAAAGGTATTGCGAAAAAACACACAACGGGAAAATACAGTCATCCGGTGGGGGTGAATATTAGTCGGCTAAAGCGCAGCGTTAACTTGCCCGTGTTTGATAGCAGTGGTTTGAAATTCTTAAATGTGAAGTCGGGTAATGTCACCTGTGCCAGTTGCCATGATCCGCATCAGTGGAGTTCCAAAGATGGTGGTTTGAAAGGTGATATCGGTGAAGTGGGTGATAAAACAACACGCTTTTTACGCAAGCCAAATATCGATTCGGCTTTGTGCAAAAGCTGTCACGAAGAGAAATGGCGCATAGAAAAAAGTAAACATGATATGCGTTACATGGCGCCAGAGGCTGTAAATTCACAGGATCAAGCCGTCGAAGAATCGAGTGTCTGTGGTGCCTGCCATCTAGTGCACAATGCCAATGCTTCACGGTTATGGGCGCGCTCTGTTGAACCAGGAAAAGATAAAAAATTTAATGCCTGTTTGGCGTGTCATAATAAAGAGGGGCTGGCAAAAGATAAAACAGTGGGTAAGCATACCCATCCGGTTAACGTATCGATAAAAAAATTAGGCATTACTGCGAAAAATGATAAATGGTCTTTAGATGCGGAAGTTAAAAAACATAAATCCGAAAAGACAAAGCTAAAAGCATTACCTTTGTATGATGGATCAGGGCATCCAGTCGATGGGACCGGTGAAGTGGCTTGTGGCAGTTGCCATGACCCCCATAGCTGGTCTGCATTGGCCTATAAACAATCGAAAAATCCAGTACGTTTAGAAGGCGATACCGATAGCAGTTTTCTGCGCATTGCAGACCAATCCAGAAGTGCTTTGTGTGTAAATTGTCATGCGCAGAAAAAATCGATTTATTTAACCAAGCATGATTTGACGGATGATGCCGATGACTATCTTAAAAAAATAGATAAGAGAAGCGACGGTGGTGATAATAAGCTGGATAATGTAATTGGTGATTCAATAGCGGGTGTTTGTATGCATTGTCATCAGCCGCATAATGCAAAAGGTGCAGCACTTTGGGCCAGAGATAAAGGTCAGGCTAAAGCGTCGATTGCACAGCTTTGCACCGACTGTCATCAAAAAGATAATTTGGCAAAAAATAAATTACCCGGTAAGCATACACACCCATTGCAAGTGGACAGCGAAAATATTAAACACAATACAGGTATTCCATTTTTTGATAGTGAGGGTAATCGTGATCATAAAAATGGCAAAGTTGATTGTGCCAGTTGTCATAATCCACATCAGTGGAACCCAAAAAATGCAAATGATAAAGCACCGGAAATTTCGAATATTGAAGGCGTGACCGGGAATAGTTTTTTGAGAAAAACCGCAAATAATAATAGCGAGTTATGTGTAAGTTGTCATGCTGATAAAAAAACAATTATCGGCACTGATCATGATATGTCAGTGACCGCGCCTGATGAAAAAAATACATTACAACAAAGTCGCAGCGAATCCGGTGTCTGTGGCCAATGTCATGTTCCGCACCAATCCAGTGACAAACTATATTTATGGAGCCGAGAATTATCTGGCTCAGGTAACCCGCTAGAGCAACGCTGTGCGAGTTGTCATGCAGAAAATAAAATTGCTGCGGCTAAGGTGCCATTGGAGACAAAGCATCCACAGCAGGTAAAAATATGGTCAACAAAATTAAGGGAAGCAATTTATGATAAAAAAATGCCGTCAACTCTAGTGTTTGATGAGCAGGGGCGACGCAGTGATTTTGGAGCGATTAATTGTGCCAGTTGCCACAATCCGCATCAATGGCAGGCAGATAAAAAACAGGCCGCAAATGGTGAATTAAAAGAAGGCGATGCGATGAACAGTTTCTTACGCAGTAATAATTCCAGGAATATAGTTTGTCAGGATTGTCATGGTAATGAATCTATTTATCGATATAAATATTTTCATACGCAGGAAGCCCATAAAAAGCATCATATGTATAAATAGAACAATATGCTGGAAATTTTTATGGGTTATATAAGATAGTTGTTTGGTCACACAGAGGGCAATAAATATTGAATTTTGATTTTTTTGGACTCGCTGAATTTAACGTCCATTTGTGTTGCCTTTTTCATAATACTTTTTAAGGCTTAGATTAAAGAGGAATAACTTCGTCATTCTCGCATGCCCATGTAAATTATTTAGATCGGGAATCCAGTGACTTTAATGACTTAAGGGTGTTAGGTTCCTCTATAAAAATATTCGGTAGTGACAAATAATTGTTTGTAATACCCTGAAACGATTTTCAGTCGTTGAGTTCTATTTCAGTAATGAAGCCTACAATGATTCCTTAGTGACACTTGCATCTTCAATAATTACATCATAAACATAGCCATAACCAAAATCTTTATTCAGCGATAAGTTGCCGCTAATTAAAATAACATCATTCAATGCAACTGTTGCATCAGTAGTTACTGTCAGATCTTTGTTAGTGCTGTTATCGCGAATATGAATCCAGTTTTTACCCATCACTCCGGCGGTGAATTTGCTGACTTGTCCGCGAATCTTTATGTCTTTTTGGCTGGACTTGCTGGCCAATGCTTCAGCAATTGTCTGGCCGTTTTCGGCTTTAGAAAATGACTTGAGTGGGGCCATAGTTGTGTTTTGCGTTTTGCTGTGTGGGTCTAGTAATTTTGATTTATGGGTGCCTTTTCCATTAACGGTAAACTGGCCTACGAAATACAGCATTTCAAAATCTCGATTAAGTGCCTTGCTGTGAAAATTAACCATAGGCATCTTTGTGCTAAATGAAATTTTATCGCCAATTTTAACCGTAGTGACAGGGCCGGCAGCCCAGGTTGGTTGCTTGTCGGTATCGATTTTCACATAGGTGTAGCCACCGGCATTCAGGGTTTCGAGCAAGGTCCCACTCAATGTTGTCTGGCTTTGTGACGTTGCCTGGCTGGCTTGACCAGGATGAGCTGGTTTATTTTTTTCGGCGGTTGCATTTTGCGGGTAGCCCATACTAATAAGTATGGTAAGTAAAGATATGAAAACGATTTTATTGTTGTTCACGGTCGTTCCTGATTTTTGGTTAGGGGTGGGCAGGGTTATTATCACACATAAAAGAATGCGTTTTCTATGACGGTAATCAAGATTGTTGTGGTTATCAAATGCGCGATATCGAAGCTTTTATGGGAGCTCATATTAACCTACCATCAATTACATTTCGTATTTAAGACGTGTTTTTGATGATAGGCTTTAATGCTGAAGTCGGTAACGATTAGCTGGGTAAAATGGTTTTGGCACCATCCGGTGTACCCAAAATTAAAACATCGGCACCTTTACGTGCAAACAGTCCGCAAGTTACTACACCGGCCCAGCTATTAACTTCATCTTCCATTTTCATCGGTTCCATAATATCCATATCGTGTACATCTAAAATCAGGTTGCCATTATCGGTGATAAAATCTTCACGCCAAACCGGGCGACCACCGAGTGCAACCAGTTTGCGAGCGATATAACTGCGCGCCATTGGAATCACTTCAATTGGGAGTGGAAACTTGCCCATCACATCAACCAACTTGCTTTCATCAGCAATACAAATAAATTTTTTGCTGGCACCGGCAATAATTTTTTCACGGGTAAGCGCACCGCCGCCGCCTTTAATTAATGATAACTCGTGGTTAGATTCATCTGCACCGTCAACATAAACCGGAATGTAATCGACGTTGTTTAAATCAAACACTTCAATGCCACGCTCTTGCATTAATTTTGTCGATGCCTCAGAGCTGGAAACCGCGCCTTTTATTTTGCCTTTAACTTCAGCTAAGCAATCAATAAAGTGGTTTACCGTTGAGCCCGTGCCCACGCCAATAATTTCATCTTCTACTACATATTGCATTGCGGCTTCTGCGGCTTTGCGTTTCATTTCGTCTTGAGTCATCTTTTTACCTGTTGTGTTGCTTTGTATTTTCGTCAGGCCATTTCTTTTCGATAGCCTACATAGTATTCTTGTCTATATTACCGGAACCGCTAATTCTAACCCTTTAGGCCTCCCGACTCAAAAATAATGACTCAAAAATATATTGAAAAAATTTTAAGTGCCCGCGTTTATGACGTGGCAATCGAATCACCACTCGAACCAGCTCGCCGATTAAGTGTGCGGCTGGATAATCAAATTCTGCTTAAACGTGAAGATTTGCAGCCGGTGTTTTCGTTTAAGCTGCGTGGCGCGTATAACAAGTTGTATCAACTGAATCGTAAATCTGAATTAAAAGGTGTAGTGGCCGCATCAGCGGGAAATCATGCGCAGGGTTTAGCGCTGGCGGCACGTGAGCTGGGGGTGAAGGCGACTATTGTGATGCCTAAAACCACCCCCAAAATTAAGGTTGATTCAGTGCGCTCCTACGGCGCAAAGGCGGTGCTGATAGGCGACACCTATGATGAAGCTTCTGAATATGCGCACGAATTATGCGATAAAGAGGGGCTGGCTTATATTCACCCCTATGATGACCCCGACGTAATTGCAGGGCAGGGCACGGTGGCGGTGGAAATACTACGCCAGTACACAGATGATATCGACGCGATTTTTGTTCCCGTGGGCGGCGGCGGTTTAATTGCCGGCATGGCAACCTTTATAAAATATTTGCGCCCGGAAGTGAAAGTGATTGGGGTGGAAGCGGCAGACTCTGCTTGTTTTGCCGCGGCACTGGCTAAAAAACGTCGGGTAATTTTAGGGCAGGTTGGTTTATTTGCGGATGGTGTTGCAGTAAAACAAATGGGTCGCGAAACCTGGCGTGTAGCACGCCAGGTGGTGGACGAAGTGATTACCGTCAGCACGGATGAAATTTGCGCTGCCATTAAAGATATTTTTGATGATACCCGTTCGATTACAGAACCCGCTGGTGCGTTAGCCGTCGCCGGTATTAAAAAATATGTCGAAGAAAATAAAGCCAGTAAGCAAACATTAATTGCGATTAATAGCGGCGCCAATATGAATTTCGATCGCCTGCGACATGTGTCCGAACGTGCCGAGTTAGGTGAGCATCGCGAAGGTTTAATTGGCGTGACCATTCCTGAAGAGCCGGGTAGTTTTTTAAAATTTTGTCGAATTATTGGCAAAAAAGGTATCACCGAATTTAATTATCGCTATTCAGATAGCAGCACGGCTCATGTGTTTGCGGGTATTCAACTGGCGGATGGTTTGCCAGAGTTAGATGAACTGGTTAAAAAACTAACCGATAAAAATTATCCGGTGCTTAGCATGAGTGATAATGAAATGGCAAAACTGCATGTGCGACATATGGTTGGCGGGCATGCAAATAAAATAGAAAATGAAGTGCTCTATCGGTTTCAATTTCCAGAGCGACCCGGCGCACTGTTGGATTTTTTAGCGCATATTGGTAAGCGTTGGAATATCAGCTTATTTCATTATCGAAATCACGGCGCGGCTTTTGGCCGTGTATTGGTTGGTCTTCAAGTGGAGAGAAGTGAGCGTAAAGATATTAAACCTTATTTGGATGAGTTGGGTTACAACTGGTGGAATGAAAGTCAAAACGAAGCATATAAAATGTTTTTAGGGTCTCCCGAAGATGAAACTAAGAGTAAAGCTAAGGTATAAAAAATGCCGATAAAAATAGATTATTTTAGTGATATTCTTTGTGTTTGGGCCTATGCAGGTCAAATACGAATGGACGAATTAAAGCATAAGTTTAAAGATGATGTTGAAATTGAATATCGGTTTGTACCGATTTTTGGCTCAGGCAAACAGCAAGTTGAAAAAAACTGGAAAAACAAAAATGGTGTAGTCGGTTTTAATCAGCACTTAAAAAAAGTCGCAGAAAACTGGCCGCATATTTCATTGTCAAATAATTTATGGACACAGGTTGCACCGGCATCTTCTATTTCCTCGCATCTTTATTTGAAATCAATACAGCTGCTTGAAAAACAGGGTGTGATTGAGCATCAGTCCTGCGAGCATTTTAAGGGCCGAACTATTTTTGAGCAGACGATCTGGTTATTTAGAGATAGTTTTTTTCGTTTGGGTCTAGATATCTCGCGACGAAGCGTACAGGATGAGATTGCAAAAGAACTGGCGCTGCCATTAACAGAAATTCACGAGTTGCTCGATTCAGGAAAGGCGCATGCGGCATTACACCTGGATGATGAAGTAAAAAAACAATACCAAATTCAGGGTAGCCCCACATTAGTGTTAAATGAAGGCAGACAAATATTATATGGAAATGTGGGTTATCGCATTGTTGATGCGAATGTGCGCGAACTATTACATCACGCTGAACAGGATGATGCGAGTTGGTGTTGACGTTTAGTTTGCTGTTTCTTTGAAATCGTTTGCCTTAAGTAACCGTTATCGTTATTGTGTTGAAATGCTTATTTATCTCCATCTTATTCGATCGTTTTTTTAATTGTGTTCAAAGTTCTTCTCATCTCGGTAATATGCGGAAAAGTCGCATAAGCACGCAAGCCATCTTTCATTGTCATTAACGGGTCGCCCATATATGCGCCGGCCTCTTTTATACTGTTTCTAACTGTGCTTGCGCCCCCCACTAAAACATCGTCACAAATATTAATGTGACCATTGATTGATGAACGCCCGCCAAACGAGCAGCGGTTGCCAATAGTCGTTGAGCCGGCGGTAATAAAACCGGCAGTGACAAAGCATTGTTCGCCAATAATCGTGTTGTGTGCCAAGTGGCAATGGTTATCAATTTTTGAATGTCGACCAATGTGGGTGTCATCAAACGTGCCGCGGTCGATGTTTACTCCCGCACCAATGTGAACGTGATCGTCTAAAACCACTTTGCCATAATGTGGAATGCGATGGTGGTCACCGTTAGCATCAGTCGCGTAACCATAACCTTCGGTGCCAACGGCACTTTGTGGATGTACTTCACAATGATTGCCCATTTGGGTGTGGTGAGCAATAAAAACTTGTGGGTGAAGGTGGCAGCTATCGCCTAATTTAGAATTAGATTCGACTACAGTTTGTGCGCCGATAAAACAGTTGTCACCAATTATTACATTTTCGTAAATAACTACGTTGGGGCCGATGATTGTGTTTTTTCCAATGCTGGCGCTGGTAGCTATAGTTGCGCTAGTGTGTATGTTGTTATCACCGAGCTGTTGTTGATTGTCTTTAATCGCAAAAAAAGTTTGATTAACCAATGACATTGCCATTTTAGGATTATCAGATGATAAAAAAGTGATATTTGCGTTGAGTTCATTTAAATCTAATTTCTGAATATATTTTTTTGCAATGATCGCAATATTAATTTCACTGCTATTGATTTGAGAAAGTAGCTTGTTGTCACTTAAAAAAACGATACTGTTAGCTAACGGGTTTTCAACTGAGCTGGGTAAGTTTGCCGTGTTATTTTTTTTGCCAGTAACTAATGAAAAAAACTCTGGCCATTTATCTAATATTTGTTGTGCGCTTACGGACATGGGTACCCCTTTGTTATTTAGTGATTAAAAATGAAGCAATAAATTTATCATAACATGGCAACTGAAATTTCACGAAAGCAAACAGCGATTTTAATAAAGTGATTTCTCATTTTCTGGACGTCGTTTAAAGCGTTTATAGGTCCATTGGTATTGGTGCGGTGTTTCACGGATTAATTTTTCCACATCTAAATTCATCTGTACGGTGGCCGGTTCTAAATCTAAGGTCGCCAAATCTTGGCTCGATTCACGAAAAATTAGTTTAAAACCGCTACTGTCATCAAGACGTTGAGCATAAGTGTATAAAACCACCGCATTAGTTTTTTTGGCCAATTTAGGCAGTAGCGTCATGGTGTAACAAAGATGGCTGAAAAAAGGTACAAACAAACCATTTGAATAAGGGGATTGGTCAGGCAAAATGGCAACTAATTCTGTTTGTTTTAAGGCTTTGCTCATGGCTCGAATGCCATTAATGTCGGTGGGCACTAATTTTGCTCCAGTGCGTTGGCGAGCCTCGCGCATTAAATTATCGGCTTGCGGATTGTCTTGCGGCGCATACATGGAGGTCATTGCATAATGTTTGGCGCAATACAAACCCACTAGTTCCCACGAGCCGTAGTGGGGAGCAGCAAGGATCACGCCACGGCCCGCATCTTGTGCCTGTTTAATCAAATGCTCGCCTTCACGTTCTTTTACCAGTGCCAGTGTTGCCGCGGGTTTGAGTTGCCACATTTTGCCAGTTTCTAAAATGACCTTTCCGGTTTCGTGTAATATTTTTTTAACCAGATCTTGTTGTTGCGAGAAACTCAACTCAGGAAAACAAAGTTGAATGTTTTTCTCGGCAATGCGACGAATTCGGCTATTGGTAATCCAGGTAAGTTTGGCAACGATTTTACCTAAAAAGTGAATGGTCTTTAATGGCAGTAATGCGGTGATAATTAAAATGCTTTTTACGAAAAAATATTTCATTGACAGATATGCAGTTGTAGTTCGGTGGCAATTATTTTCAGTGGCACGTCGTGGGTTTGTACTGGAAGTCTATCAACTTTTTGTAGTTCATGTGCCAGACCGATTAAATAGGGCTTAAACGCGCGATTTCTAAAATGCATAAAATTTAGGCTACGGTCGTAAAACCCGCCGCCCATGCCGAGTCGATTACCGCTTTTATCAAAACCCACCAGTGGCATTAAAATTAAATCTAATTGTTGTGGCTTAAGCCAGTGTTTTGGATGCACATCGGGCTCGGCAATATGAAAGCGATTTAATTTCATCTTACTGTTTACGGTATAAGGCGCGAAATAAATTCGCAGAGAAAAAGGCGCCAGTATTGGCAGGTAAATTTTTTTATTTGCCAGCCATGCGCCCTCTATTAAATAACTCGGGTCAATTTCACCGTCGGCTGCTAAATACGCGCCAATTCGTTTACTGCGTTTAAATAATTTATTGCGGCTGAGGTGTTGATTCAGTGCCAGTGCGTGTTGTTCCTGAGAGTCAGTGCTTAAAGCCTTACGTTGCTGGCGCAAGTGCTTACGCAAAAAGCGCCTTTGCATTACGGGGTGAAGTGGCTCTGCGGTGTGTTCAGTTTGGGGGTCAGGCTTTGTCATATTGTAGTCATAAAAAAGCCCCGCAATGCGAGGCTGGTATTTAGGCGGGTGCAGCCACAGTGCCGTAGCAAGTCTCACGAACCTTGAACCAGAAGTTCAGGTGGGAACTAGCGCCGGTGTATAAGGCTTCCCGCTACAAGCGGTAATGCACACAGCACCGGCAGAACACATTCCCGGGGTCGATGAGTAAGGCTCAAGGGTTTTATAAGTATGCTTACAAATACCGCAGAAGCACCCAAACTGTTTGTTGTTACTCAGTAGTAAACTGAGCGACAACGAATTCTTCGTTCTATTGTATTATGCGACTTCTCTTATGCGACTTCAATGTCTCGAAGTGCAATATTAATTTTTTTCTGTAAATTAAGTATGCGGTTATCTACATCTTCAAAATCACCGGCGAATTCCTGACTACCGAGCAATTCATGGGCTAGATTGAGCGCTGCCATAATCGCGATGCGCTCAGTGCCAATGATAGAGCCCTTGCGCTTAATTTCATTTAAGCGATCATTTAAAAAACGGGCAGAATCTTTTAGCGAGGCCTGTTGGTCTTGAGGGCAGGCGACTCGATAGTCCTTGTCCATAATTCTAATATCCAGACCATCATTCGTCATAAAAAATCTACTCTAAAATATCTATTAAAATTAAAATATAAAACTTATGGGTATTATGCCCAAAATATTGTAGGGGAAGTTTGATCTACATTGAAAAAACTCAAGCCGTTTCGATGGTTTTAAGACGGGTAATCATGCTTTCCACCTGATTTCGTACTTGTTCGCGCTGCTCAACTAATTGCGAGCGCTCACCCCGAATGTCATGTAATTGTTGTTTCAGCTCGGCGTTTTCAGTTGCTAGCGTTTTAGATAATGCCAGCAGCTCTTCTACTTTGCCTTCCAGCGCGTCAATATTGCTTTGAGTTTTAGTATTCATAACGTTAAATATAGTTAGTCCTTGGGCTCAGGTCAAATTTTTAAAGCGATGGCCCCGGCGTGCTAGAATGATTCTTTGCTATATAATAAGATGCTAAAATCAGCCTAACGGCTTAAATTTTTATATTAATTTTCAATAAGTTGTCTTAAAGTTAGGGCGTAGACCAGTAGTGTTAATTTCAATATTAGCTATCTGATCCATTAACACCGACGGGAAAATAAATGATCGCCAGACCAGATTATAACAGCTTAACCGATGCTTTAGCCAAGGCAGATGCAGAATTTATTGCATCCGAATCCCACGGTGTATTGTGTGGCATGCTATGTGTCGCCGGGCAAGTTGAGTTAGGTACATGGTTAGAGCAGGTATTTGAGGCTTTTGATGTGAACGACATGCTCATGAAAGAAGCCAGCCAGTTGCTGGTGGGTTTGTTCAATAACACTAAAACCCAGTTAAGTGATTCTGATGTGGGCCTGCAATTGCTGCTGCCGGATGACAACACATCATTGGCTCAGCGCACCGAGGCACTGGCGATGTGGTGTCAGGGTTTTACCTTTGGGTTGGCGGCGGGTGGCCTGAAAAAAGACCAGACATTACCGCAAGACACCGCCGAGTTAATTGCCGATATGGTTGAAATTGCCCGTGCCGGTCATGATTTAGGTGATGATAGCGAGGCCGATGAAGATGCCTATATGCACATTTATGAGTATGTACGCATGGGCGTTCTGTTAATCAATGAAGAATTGCAGCCGTCCCACGCGGCGCCACAAACTTTGCAGTAAGTTTGCACTCCCCCTAATGAGAAAAGTTTAAAGAGATTTAAATGAACCCCAAAATTCACGCACGACACAGAAAACAGCTATTACGCATGATTGGCGAAGACGGCATCGCCATTTTACCTGCCGCGCCGGTGCGCTGTAGAAATCGCGATGTGGATTATCCTTATCGACAGGACAGTGACTTTTTTTATCTCAGCGGCTTCGATGAGCCGGAAGCGGTCATTGTATTAGTGCCGGGGCGTAAAAATGGCGAATATATCTTATTTTGCCGTGACAAAGATGAAGAGCAGGAAATTTGGCATGGCCGCCGTGCTGGTCCCGAAGGCGTTATCGAAAACTTTGGTGCAGACGATGCGTTTCCGATAGATGACATCGATGATATTTTGCCGGGTTTAATGGAACACTGTGAGCGGGTCTATCACACCATGGGTTTAGACCCGAAGTTTGATAAACGGGTGATGGATTGGGTGAATTCATTGCGTAAACAGTCTCGCTCTGGTGGGCATGTGCCCTATGAGTTTGTTTCCTTAGATTATTTATTGCATGACATGCGTTTATTTAAAAGCCGTGATGAATTACGTCTAATGAAAAAAGCCGCAAAAATTTCGGTGCAAGCACACAAGCAAGCCATGCGGCTTTGCAAACCCGGCGCGAATGAATACGAGCTTGATGCCATTATTATGTATGAGTTTCAAAAAAATGGTGCAACCTGGGCCTACCCGAGTATTGTTGGTGGTGGCGCCAATAGCTGCATTTTACATTACACTGAAAATAATATGTCGCTCAATGATGGCGAGCTGGTGTTGATTGATGCGGGTTGTGAGTTTGGTGGCTACGATGCGGATATTACTCGCGCATTTCCAGTCAATGGAAAATACAGCGCCGCTCAAAAAGAAATTTTTGACTTAGTGGTGCAAGCGAATTTAGCTGGCATCAAAAAAGTAAAACCGGGCAATCACTGGAATGATCCACACAAGGCGGCGGTAAAAGTTTTAACCAAAGGCATGATTGAATTAGGTTTATTAAAAGGAACCTTGAGCAAGCTCATTAAAGATGAAGGCTATAAGAAATATTATATGCACCGAACAGGGCATTGGTTGGGCATGGATGTGCATGATGTGGGTGATTATAAAGTCGATGATAGCTGGCGCTTGTTAGAGCCGGGCATGGTGTTAACCATTGAGCCGGGTCTATATATTCCCCGTGGTAGTCGGGGCGCAAAACGCTGGTGGGATATTGGGGTAAGAATTGAAGATGATGTGGTGGTGACAAAAGATGGCTGTGAAGTGTTGACCGATGGCCTGCCAAAAACCACGGTTGAAATTGAAGCTATTATGGCTGAAAGTGTTGATTGATTTAAGAAAACCTTAAAAGAAAAAGACAGCGCAAATGCACGCAAATAAATACGAATGCTCGGGAAACAATCAAAAGCACGAAAGTGTTAGTATCCCCCTTAGTAAAAGGGAGATTAAGGAGAATTTGCTTCGACTAATACAGGTTGACATATCGATGATTTTTTTCGCAAAATTCCAATATCCTGCGTCCGAAAAAGTCACTGGATCCCAGCTACAAACATGCTGGGGTGACGATGTTCGTTTGTTTTTTTTAAGGTGTGGTATTAATCTTAAAGTTCCATATTTTTCTCGTGTTTATTTGCGCTTATTCGCGTGCATTTACGGTTTCCTTTATTTTTATCTTTATCTTTTATTGAAATGAAAAATCAATACGACATAATTATAATCGGCGGAGGCATGGTAGGCGCAAGTCTGGTCGCCGCATTAAAAACACATGATGATAAAAAAATCGCCGTAGTAGAAGCCTTCGAATTAAATTCAAATTCACAACCCAGTTTCGATGACCGCTCAATTGCGCTTTCATACGGCTCGCGTAGAATCTGGGAGTCGATGCAACTCTGGAAAAAATTAGAGCCAGAAATCGAAGCCATAAAATCTATTCATGTTTCTGATAAAGGTCATCTCGGTGCAACCCGCATGACTCACACAGAAGAGCAAGTAGAAGCATTAGGTTACGTGGTTGAAAATCGCGTGATGGGTAAAATTTTGATGAGTGAAGTGTCGGCATTAAAACAGGTTGACTGGTTTTGCCCAGCGACGATTCAATCATTAACGCAAGCGCCTGAAAAAAAATCGACTGAGCAAGTGAGCGTTACCATTAAAACGAAAAGTGGTGAAGAGACGCTACAAGCAAAACTATTAGTTGCCGCCGACGGGGTGCAATCGGTTACCCGAGAATTAGCCGGCTTAGATGTAATGCGCGAAGATTATAATCAGTCGGCAATTATTGCCAATGTACAAACCGATCAATTACATCAAGGTATTGCTTACGAGCGTTTTACATCTAGCGGGCCAATTGCATTTTTACCGATGACAGAAAATCGGTATTCTATTGTGTGGACGTGTGAGCAAGGTGAAACTGCGCGTATTATGCAGCTCAGCGATAATGCGTTTATGAAAGAATTACAACAATGCTTCGGTTTTCGTGCGGGTAATATCAAAAAAACTGGCGAGCGTTTTTCTTATCCTCTGGCGTATGCTGAAACGGAACAATTAACCAAAGGTCGTGTTGTCATCATTGGAAATGCAGCGCATGCGCTGCATCCGGTTTCCGGGCAGGGCTATAATCTGGCATTGCGAGATGTGGCCGAGTTGGCTGAAATGATTGTCGAAAATAAAGATCCGGGGCACGCATTATTGTTAGCGGAGTATCACGCAAAAAGATTGAAAGATATGCAGCGGGTTTACCGGATTACCGATTCAATGGTGAAGCTTTTTTCCAATGATAATTTTGTGTTGGGACATTTGCGTGCATCGGGTTTGATCGCTTTGAACTTAATATCACCGTTGCGCTCGTTAATGGCGCGACAGAGTATGGGTTTGTTGGGGCGAATGAATAAGTTGCAGCGTCGTGTCGGGTTATGATGTTTTCTGATCGTTTTATATTTAACGGCTCAGGCGTGATATTTTTAAGCAAGGCCTGCGCATCTATTTGCGTTCATTTGCGTTCATTTTCGGTTTCTTTTTCTTTTAATCTTTTTGTTCGATATAGTAACTCCCATGCATAACCAATACGACATAATCATAATTGGCGGTGGCATGGTAGGCTTAACCCTCGCCTGCGCACTCGGCCAGCAACAGTTTAAAGTTGCCATCGTCGAGGCGTATCAGCCCGAAGATATAAAACCAGATGACGATTATGAATTACGCGTCTCTGCCATCAGTAAATCCTCACAACAAATTTTTAAACATCTCAATGCATGGCAAGGCATGTTAAATCGTCGCGCCTGTGCTTATCAACACATGCATGTGTGGGATGCTACGGGTGACGGCAATATTCATTTTGATGCAGCAGATCTAGGTATCGATTCACTTGGCCATATTATTGAAAATAAAGTTATTCAGTTTTCATTGTTAGAACAATGTCTAAAACTACCTGATATTGATTGGCTGTGCCCGCAATATGTCAATGAAATTAATTTTTCTGAAACACAGCAAAAAGTTGTTTTAGATAATGGAAAAACAATCACCGCAAAATTACTCGTCGGTGCCGACGGTGCAAATTCTAAAGTGCGTGCGTCTGCAAATATAGACATAAACCAATCACCCTACGAACAAAAAGCCGTGGTCGGCGTAGTGAAAAGTAATTTGCATCACAAGGACACCGCATGGCAGCGGTTTTTACCCAGCGGCCCCTTGGCCTTTTTACCACTGAGTGATGGTTCGTGTTCGATTGTTTGGTCGGCAGAAAATGATCGTGCAGATGAATTAATCGCAATGGATGAAACAGCCTTTATAAAAGAGTTGCAACAGGCTTTTGAAAATACCTTAGGAAAAGTAGAAAGTATAAGTGAGCGTGCGGCGTTTCCATTAGTGCGTCGCCACGCCAATGAATATGTGAAACCCGGTTTAGCATTAATTGGCGATGCAGCACATACCATTCATCCACTCGCAGGGCAGGGTGTTAATCTAGGGTTACTGGATGCGGCGGCGCTCGCCGAAATTGTGTTTAATGCGCGCGCGCAGGGAAAGAATATCGCATCATTAACTACGCTTCGAAAATTCGAGCGCTGGCGACGAGCAGATAATAGCTTAATGATGTACAGCATGAGCGGCTTTAAAAACTTATTTAGCAATGAGCAAACCGAAATATCTTTTATGCGCAATGCAGGTTTAAATTTGGTGAATAAACTCGGTCCAATAAAAAATAAATTAATGCGTCATGCTTTGGGTTTAGAAGGCGACTTGCCAGAAATGGCAAAATCAACGGGATGGTAAGTGTGCGCGGTGATGTTGCAGGCAGTTGTTTTTTTGTTGTCAGCTAAAGCTGGCTCTTACAGGTTTAAGTGACAGCCAGTATGCACGAAATTAAATTATCAGAAGTTGTTTGTTCTGAAAAACGATTCACTCAAGCTGTTTTACAAATCACCGAAATGCTCGGTATTTACCATGCAGAGTTAGCGCGCATATTGCATGTGCAATGCGCGGATGTGGGCGAATTAAGTAATGGTCATAAGTTTATTTCAAAAGATTCGAATACATGGCGTGAGGCAGAAAAGTTTATAAGTCTGTATGAAAAATTATATATTTTAAAAAGAGCAGATGAAGCTTTAATGAATAACTGGTTAAGAAAGATAAACCCAGAGCTGCAAGCAGAGCCGCTTTATTTGATGGTGGATGAATTGCGAATTGATGATGTGCTTAGTATGTTCAGTTAAAGTAATTGAAATTTATAGATGCGAGTTTGTTCGTGTCTGTACAATGTAAAATAGTTTTTTTCGGGTGTATAAAAAAATAAAGGGATGGGGCGCAAAGTCGAAAACTTGCCCTGTGTTATGCTTTATTTGGATTAATCATAGATAACTTATTTCTTATTTTTTATTTTTTCTTCTAGTTGCAATGCTTGCGTAGTTATATCCAGATATAAGGAAATAATTTTTGTAACAAGAGAGAAGTATTCGGCATTTCTTTCGACTATAGGCATGATTCTTGTGGTGTCTTCAATGGCTATTTTTAAAAAATCTAAATCGGAGTTGCTTAATCGGTGGTTCGTATTACACAACTTTTCCAGGGACAATAAATAGGGGAGACGTTGTTGTTCAAAACGCGCTAGTAGGGCTTGAATGATTCCTGCATCGTGTTGTTTTAGGTTCATGATGTGGCCTTAATTTTTTGGTGCAAATGTTTGACGAAATTATTGTTTAAATGTTTCATTATGAAGTTGTTGTATATCAAAAAATACTCAGGTAATAAGTGCTAGCGTATCGCTGCTTCCTTCGGTGGCGTGCAAAAATTTTTGTTTGATGTTTTTTTTCAAGAATGCCGAACAATAAACCGCTTTCTACATTTAGCGTCTGACGCACTTTATCGGGCGTCGACTCATTGCTGATCACGCCTTTGCCAAGTTCAGCATTGGTAAAAAACACTAAGGCTAAAGTGATTTCAGATAAGTTGCCAATGGTTTTATTTATCAATCGCTATCGAAAAGATATTGAATCCGTATTTACCAATCAGTAAACCAAAGCTGGTGAAAATAATTGGGCCGCTTATCCATGATTACTCAATGGCGCTCGCAAGTGAGCTATAAATAAGAATGAAAATACTGAGTAATGTTATGCTTCCATACATCCTGCTATACTCTGATAATCTTTTGATTTTGAATGATTTTAAGAATGTTCTCTCGGCAATTCCTTTATGTATAAATCCTGTTTACTATACGGTATTTCGATATTTTCTTTGTTGAATTTTTTATAAATAGTAGTTAATAAAATATCAATGACTTGTCCACGCAGTGACGGGTCTTTCACCCAGCACAATAAATCCAAATCTAAACTGGAGTTGCCAAAGTTTCTAAAGCGCACTCTCGGCGCGGGGTCGTGACAAACTTTTTCTTCAGCCATTGCGATATCAAATAATAATTTTTTAACTTGATCGATGTCGCTGCCATAGGCCACGCCGATGCTTACGCGAATGCGGAATTTTTTATAAGGCCCGCCGGATTCATTAATGATTTTTGTTGTGCCCATTATAGAATTGGGAATGGTTAACTCAACATCATCGCGGGTTAGCATGCGGGTGCTGCGTATGCCAATGTGGGTTACCATGCCGCGCTCGCCGGTGTCGAGTACCACATAATCGCCAATTTTATAAGGCGCATCGGCGAGAATTAATACGCCGGAAAATAAATTCGCCAAAGTATCTTTTGCAGCGAAACCCACGGCAATACCGACAATACCGGCGGAGGCTAGCCACGCTGTCATGTCGATATTCCATAGCACGAAAATAAAATAAACGACCAGTCCGCATATTATGAGAATGGATAAATTTTGAAACAGCGGTAAAGTTTGGCGAGTCACTAACGGCAGGTTTTGTTCGGTGTGGCTGAAATGAGTTAGCAGTATTCGACTGAAACGAATAAAAAATAATGACCACACGAGCAATGCAAATGTGTAAAGAAATTGCGATGCAATTTCGCCGGCCTGTGTTGAAAAAATCAATTTACTGGAAAGCGCTAATGCAACCAAAATAATACTATTGCTAACCGTTGGGCGGCTAATGTGAATGATTTGATTATCTAAATGGGTTCTGGTTTTATCGGCAATTTTTAAAATGAGTTTGCTGATAATCGTGTTGAAAATGCGAGCGAGTAGCATGCTGGCCAGCAAAATAATAATGGCCTGATAAAATGGGTTTTCACTGAAGGTGTTCAGCAGCTTAATAAGCTTGTCTTCGTTTAACCAGTGCATGTGTTTTTCTTTGTTGTTTTCGTTAAATTAATAATCCCAGAATTGTTGGGAGAATACAAATAGCCAGAATAAATGATCATAGTAAATGTTTGGAACAAATGAAGTACGCGAAAGTCGATTGTCTAGCATCTGTAGTAATTTGCCCCCATCTGGTTTATAGTACGCCTTCAATTTTAGCTATGCATTTAGCACGGCTCGAAGCTGTGGGAGAGACCCGCTTTTTATAACTGAAAGGCTGGCACCGAAGGCGCAACCACCCGGAAACGCTCAGGTAAAAGAACTACAGCTTCTCGTTCAGATCGCACATTATTGTGCTCTGGCAATTGGCTCTGGAGAGCGGCCACAATCGATGGCCCACCGAAGGGGACGCATAGCAAGCACTGTTATGCCAATCTCTCAGGTATCATGGACAGAGGGGGTTTCTTTATACTAGAGAACCTTCTGGAGAGCCTGTTATTATGAGTCAGACCTGTTTATTCAAAAATCACCAAAACCACGGTGGCAAAATCGTCGATTTCGCCGGCTGGGAAATGCCCATTAATTACGGTTCACAAGTTGAAGAGCACCACCAGGTGCGCACTGACGCGGGCATGTTTGATGTGTCACACATGACGGTGGTGGACTTGGAAGGCGAGAAGGTTGTCGCCTTTTTACAGTATTTATTAGCCAATGATGTGGCAAAATTAAAGTCCGAAGGTAAGGCTTTATACAGCGCCATGCTCGATGAAAATGGTGGTGTCATCGATGATTTGATCGTTTATTATATGAACGACCAGTGGTTTCGCATGGTGGTAAATGCGGGCACTCGCGATAAAGATTTGGCCTGGATTAACAAGCAAGCCGGTACCTTTGATGTATCTGTCTCCGAGCGCCCCGAGCTGGCGATGATTGCGGTGCAGGGCCCTAATGCGATTGAAAAAGCCCTATCTGTTTTGCCTTTAGATGTAAGCCAGGCCGCCGCCGATTTAAAGCGTTTTGTGGGTGTGGCGTCTGGCAACTGGTTTGTGGCGCGCACCGGCTACACCGGTGAAGACGGTTTTGAAATTATGTTGCCCGAGTCTGAAGCCCCCGCATTTTGGGAGACGTTATCACGCGCAGGCGTAAAACCGATTGGTTTGGGCGCGCGTGATACGTTGCGTTTAGAAGCCGGTATGAATTTATACGGCACCGATATGGATGAATCTACATCGCCATTAACCTCAAACTTAGGTTGGACCATTGCCTGGGAACCAGTCGATAGAAACTTTATTGGCCGTGATAAAATTAGCGCTGAAAAAGTTGCCGGGGTTAAACAAAAATTAGTGGGGCTTGTGCTGGAAGATAAAGGTGTTTTGCGTGGCCACATGAAAGTCGTTTGCGAAGCTGGCGAAGGCGAAATTACTTCGGGTACTTTCTCGCCGAGTTTAAAACAGGCAATTGCGATTGCGCGTGTGCCGGTGGATATTGGCGAAATTTGCAATGTTGAAGTGCGCGGCAAGTTATTAAAAGCCAGGGTGGTTAAGCCAGTGTTTTTCCGTGAAGGCAAGAGTTGTTTGTAATTGCTTTTCATGGATAGATTAAACCGGATTAAAGATAAAATTAAAAATGTCGTTATATCTGCGAAGGCAGCAATGACAGAAAATAAATAAAAAATTGTAATTAGAGGTTATTAATATGAGTGAAATACCAGCAGATTTACGTTATACGTCATCCCACGAATGGGTGCGTTTAGAAGACGACGGTACAGTAACCATTGGCGTTACTGATCACGCACAAGATGCATTAGGCGATATCGTGTTTGTTGAATTACCAGAAGTTGATTCAACGATTGCACAGGGCGAAGCATGCTGTGTAGTTGAATCGGTAAAAGCCGCATCAGATATTTATATGCCTATTTCAGGTGAAGTGATAGATACTAATCAGGCATTGGTCGATGAGCCAGAAATGATTAATTCTTCTGCTTATGATGATGGTTGGATATTTAAAATTAAACCGGCCGACGAAGATGATATTGAGCAACTGATGGATGCGAGTTCATACGAAGCTGAGTGCGAAGACTAAAGCATTGACGCAGAGGTGTGAACATACAGAGTTGTTTTTATTTATTGAGTAAAAAACGCTCGGTTTTTTTCCGTGAATTTGTTTCTCTGCGTTATTACATAATTATCGAGTTCCAATAATTTTAAATTTAAGTAGTGATTTAACATGCCATTTGTACCCCATACCGAAACCGAAATAAAAGAAATGCTGTCTGTCATTGGCATTGACAGTATTGAAAATTTATTTGATGAAATTCCTGCGCACTTAAAAATTGATGCGCTTAAAAGAGTGCCCGCGGGTTTAAATGAAATGGGTATAAACCGCATTATGCAAAAGCGTGCTGCCGATGATGGTCAGCCACTTTGTTTTTTAGGTGCGGGTTCTTATGATCACCATATCCCCGCAGCGGTTTGGCAAATTACCACACGTGGTGAATATTACACGGCTTACACGCCTTATCAGGCAGAAGCATCTCAAGGCACCTTGCAGTTAACTTACGAATACCAAAGTATGATGACCGCACTAACGAGCATGGATGTTTCCAATGCTTCGTTATATGACGGTGCCTCTGCGGTAGCTGAAGCGGCATTGATGGCGGTGCGTTCAAATCGTAAATCTAAGTCGCGAAAAATATTAGTGCCGCGCGCTTTAAATCCGGTTTATAAAGATGTTACCCATACCATTGTTAAACATCAAAATTTAGAATTAATTGATATTGAATTTGATTGTGCGACTAGCAAAACTTCAATGGACGCACTAGAAAAATTTAGCGGTGAAGATATCACGGCGGTGGTTATTTCTCAGCCGAATTTTTTTGGCACACTCGAAGATGTGGGTGCGATTACCGATTGGGCGCACGCCAATAATATTGTGGTGATTGCGGTGGTTAACCCATTAAGTCTGGCGTTATTAAAACCGCCAGGGCAGTGGGGTGAAAAGGGTGCAGATATTGCCGTGGGTGATGGTCAGCCTTTAGGCGCGCCGATGTCGTCCGGTGGCCCGTATTACGGTTTCATGTGTTGTAAAAAAGCTTTTGTTCGACAGATGCCTGGGCGCATTGTTGGACGCACGATTGACCAGGAAGGTCGTGAAGGTTTTGTGTTAACTTTGCAGGCCCGTGAGCAACATATTCGTCGTTCGAAAGCCACATCTAATATTTGTACTAATCAGGGTTTAGTGGTCACCGCTTCAACTATTCACATGAGTTTGTTAGGGCCCGAAGGTTTAAAACAAACTGCGATTAGTTGTCATCAAAATACTCGATTAATGGTGGATAAATTATTGGCGATCGATGGTGTTGAATTGGTGTTTGATCAGCCGCGTTTTCATGAAGTGGTGTTACGTTTAAATAAATCGTCGAAAGAGGTTTTAAATAAGCTTGCGGATAAAAATATTTTAGCGGGTTATGATTTATCCAATGCGTATCCGCTAAAAGATTATCCAGAATTTAAAAATTGTATTTTAATTTGTGCAACCGAGTTACGTGTAGCGGAAGATATTGAAATATTAGCGATGGCATTGGCTGACGCGCTTAAATAAATACAGTTTTTTCCATTTCTGCGAAGGCAGGAATCCAGTGATGTTAGGTTCCGCGCAAAAAAGTTCGGGATGATAGTGAAAGAGAAAAATATAATGTTAATTTTTGAACACTCAGCCAAAGGCCGAAAAACTAAAATTCAGTCGAACATGGGCAGTGAAATACCCGACGATATTCCAGCCGAATTATTAAGAACCGAAGCGCCAGGTTTGCCGGAAGTATCAGAAATGCAAGCGGTGCGTCATTACACATCGCTATCGCAAAAAAACTTCAGCATCGATACGCATTTTTATCCACTGGGTTCCTGCACCATGAAACACAACCCACGGGTGTGTAATTCATTGGCGATGTTACCGGGGTTTTTATCGCGCCACCCATTAGCGCCCGAGCAAAACTCTCAGGGGTTTCTTACGTGTATGCACGAGTTACAGGAAATGCTGTGCGATGTGACTGGCATGGCAGCATTTTCATTAGCGCCAATGGCGGGGGCGCAGGGTGAGTTTGCCGGGGTAGCGATGATTCGCGCCTATCACGATGCCAATGGCGATAACGAGCGCCGTGAAATTTTAGTACCGGATGCGGCGCACGGCACTAATCCAGCGACTGCAACTATGTGTGGTTTTACGGTAAAAGAAATTCCAACCTTGGCGAGTGGCGATGTGGATGTGGAAGCATTAAAAGCGGCCGTGGGTCCACAAACCGCAGGGCTGATGTTAACCAATCCATCTACGTTGGGCGTGTTTGAACGTAAGATCGAAGAAATTGCAAAACTCATTCACGATGCAGGTGGCCTGCTGTATTACGATGGTGCTAATTTAAATGCGATTCTTGGGAAAATTCGCCCGGGCGATATGGGGTTTGATGTGATTCACTCAAATCTGCATAAAACGTTTTCAACGCCACACGGTGGCGGTGGTCCGGGTTCCGGTGCGATTGGTGTAGCGGAACGCTTAAAACCGTTTATGCCTTTGCCGATGATCGCAAAAACCGAGGTCGAAAAAGAAGGCAATCAATATCGCTGGTTAACCGAAAAAGATTTGCCACAAAGCATGGGTCGCATGTCTGCGTTTATGGGTAACGCGGGGGTATTATTACGCGCCTATATTTATATGCGTTTGTTAGGCGCAGAGGGTATGCGTCGTGTTGGCGAGTTTGCAACACTTAATGCAAATTACATGATGGCGCAGTTAAAAAATCGTGGATTTGAAGCGGCGATTCCCGATCGTTATGCATCACACGAATTTATTATCACGCTAAAAACACAAGCGAAAGAATTAAATGTAAGCGCAATGGATTTTGCAAAACGCTTATTAGATAAAGGTTATCATGCACCGACAACTTACTTCCCGTTATTGGTGCCCGAATGTTTATTAATTGAGCCGACGGAATCTGAAGCCAAAGAAATGCTCGATGGTTTTGTTGAGGCGCTAGTGGAAATTCAACGCGAAGCCGAAACTGATGCGGATATGTTGCATAACGCGCCTTACACTATGCCGGTAAATCGGTTGGATGAAGTGCGTGCGGCTAAGCAATTGGATTTGGCCTGGTCAGCAGAGAGTGATTAATCGTTAATTTTTTATTAAAGATTAAAACCACGCCCTATGGATGTGGCGTTGGTTATCGGCTACGCTTTAATCTTGGACATTCGGGAATAACGAAGTTTGTTTTTGATCTTTTTGTACCCTTACCAGGGTGAAATCAAAATCATGTTTTAAGAGCGTGGATATTTACTTTTAAATTTTGATATTTATTTGCACAGGAGTATAGTAATTTAAAATCTGCAAATTAAATAACAGGGTGTTAACGAATGAAAAAAACAGTATTTCTAATTCAATCCATTATCAGCCTTTTTTTGTTCTTCAGTTTAAATGCCAATTTGGCGGCGCGTGAAGTTGCCGGTGTAAAATTAAAAGAGCAAATCACCGTAGAGGCTATTGATGATGTGCTCAAATTAAATGGCGCCGGTATTCGAACTAAATTCTTTTTTAAAATTTATGTGGGTGCATTATATCTAACAGATAAGCAAAGCAGTGCCGAGACAATTTTAAAAAGTGATAAAGCTAATCGGGTATTAATGCATTTTCTTTACGATGAAGTTGAAAAGAAAAAACTGGCCGATGCATGGGTAGAGGGTTTTGAGGAGAATGTTGACGGTAAGATATTTTCAGCATTACAAGATCGCCTGAAACAGTTTAATGCTATGTTTTCTGATATGCATAAAGGCGATGTGGTGTTACTTGATTATATTCCCCAAAAAGGCACTCGGGTGATGATTAAGGGCGATGTAAAAGGCACGATTGAAGGTGCCGATTTTAATCGTGCACTGTTATCGGTATGGCTGGGAGCCGAGCCGGTAACCGAAGATTTGAAAGATGCAATGTTGGGTATTGAAGACGATTAATATTTTGTAGGCTTAATTAAGTCTGCCCCATCATGGCCATTTGCACGGCTTCCTCATCTTGAAAAATGGCATTTAGCAGTTGGCTAATGTGTTGCATTATTTCATCAGGTGATGATAGTCCGTCAAGTGTATTAATGTAGGATTTAATATTATTAAGGCTACAATCCACGCCGCTGGTTTGGTTTTGCTGACTGCAGGGCGCAATGTTTTCGGGTTTCAGGGCTTTTTCTAGCGCCAGTTGCGCCATGTGTTCGGCATTGAGTTCCATTTCGCTCATATTCGTTATCGTTTGATCTTTAAGCTCAGAGGGCATCGCGATGGATTGCTGCAACATCATTTTGCGTGATTCGCGCAGGGGCTTAATAATGGTTTGCCAGGGCTGAATGGTGTCTAGCAGCGATTGTAAATCATCGTCACTCAAACTCAGGTTTTTATCGCCCACCCAGCAGCAATACAGCAGCATATTAACGTTTGCATCGTAGTTATTTTGGAGCTCTAAACAAATAGCTTCAACGTTGGGTAATGTCCAGATTTGGGTGGAGTAGTTCCAGAATTCGCTATTTGGGAAAATCATAATTATGAGATTAAAGTTTAAACTGATTTTAAGCCTAGCTCAGAATTTTGAGAAATTCATCCGTCGACACATATCTTTTTCGCCGCATCTAATAATTTTTGACGAGTAATAACGCCGTTGAGCATTTGGTCGCCGATTATAAAGCAGGGTACACTTTTTGCCTGTAAGGCTCCGGCATATTGTAAGTAGGCCAGCAGTTTTGCGGGCACGGAATCAGCAGGGCCATTGGCGAATTCATCGCTCCATGCTTCATTAATGATATTTTCGGGAATATTATTTTGTTTGGCGATTTCGCGCAGTACGCTTTCATCGCCAATGTTTAAGCCATCGATAAAGTAAGCTGTAAATAAGCGTTCGTGTAGAGGGTAAAAAACATCTGCGCCTAACGACTTTACCGCTTCACTTAGCAGTAAAGCTTTGCGAGAATTGGTGGTGATGGTTTGTTCGCACAAAGTAACGCCTTCTTCTTTGGCGAGTTGCAGCAGGTTTTTCGACATTTCATCCCATGTCGCCTCACTGTAATTCAGCATTTTTATCGAATGGCCCGCGCCGGGGGTTTCCGGATGAATTTCGATAAAGCACCAGTTGATTTTTACATCATAAATTTCGCGCAACACTTTGAGGCGCAGGTGGCCGATAAAGCAAAATGGACAGATGTAGTCGCTAAGAACGGTGACTTTGAGTTTGGGTTTGGGTTTTGGCATTTTTTATTCGCAGTTTTTTTATAATTAGACACTAGTCTTATTTTTATTTGAAATCAAGCTACAACTCTGCCGGTTCTGGGTCTATGCTTTTAAGGGCTAATTTAAAATAGATTAAGAGAAAAATATGAAAGGTATTATTGCAGCGGGCATTTTATTGTTTATGTTTAATTCAGTGGCACTCGCCCGCGATTTTGAAGGCGGTTATGCGGTATACGGGGCGGGTGGTGAAACCTGTAAGGCATATCTAAAATCGGTGAAAACCGGTGCCAGACAGGATTATTTTATTGATTGGACGATCGGCTATTTAACTGCATTTAATGTGATTATGCCTAATACCTATAATATTTTGGGCGAGTCGGATTTTGCATCGGCGCAGGGCTGGTTAACGCGCCATTGTAACCGCTATAAAAATCAGTTGTTTATTAATGCGGCGATTAAATTAACCGAAGTGCTGTATCCGCTGCGCTATCAGTCGGGGCTGAAAAAACCTGCGCCATCGTTGAAAGATGTGGGTAAAGCCGTTAAATAAATGTCACAGGTGAATGCTAATGGCTGGTGAGTAAGTATGCCGCCAGTGCAATCAATAAAAATGCAAATATCCGCTTCAGTTTTTTTACGTCCAGTTTATGTGCCCAGTGAGTACCCAGTGGTGCAAATATCACACTGTTAACTACAATACCGAATAGCGCGGGTAGATAAATAAATCCCACAGAATTATCGGGTAGTAATGCATGGCTCCAGCCAGAATATACATAACCGAGTGTGCCGCCTAGCGCAATGGGAAAGCCCACCGCTGCAGAGGTGGCAATGGCTTTATGAATGCTGCTGCCATGCCACATTAACCACGGCACAGTCAATGTGCCGCCGCCGATGCCGACGAGGGAGGAGATAAAACCGATGCTCGTGCCGCTGCAATTAAAATTTAGCAAAGAAGGGGTTTGATTGTGTGCCGAGGCTTTTGCGCCCCAAATCATATACATTGCCACCAGTAATTCGAAGCCGGCAAAAGCCGGTTTTAAATTATCACTGCTAATGCTGCTGGCAAATAAGCCGCCCAGCCATGCGCCCAGTAAAATGCCGGGGGTGAGTTTAATCGCACGGCTCCAGCTAACCGCGTGGTGTTTGTGATGGCTGTAAACCGATGAGATTGATGTGAATAAAATGCTCGCGAGTGAAGTGCCCAGAGCTAAATGCATAATGATTTCGTTGGGAAATAAAAGGCGGCTAAAAATGGCTACCAGAACGGGTACAATAATCAGCCCGCCACCGACACCGAGTAAGCCCGCGAGGATGCCAGCAATGGCACCAAGTAAAAGATAAAGGCTGATTTCGATAAGCATTATTGGGGTCGTGAGTAAAAACTAATAAAACTATTTTTGCAATTTGGAGACAGTACTTAAGCTCTGTTTATGGGTGAGGCTAAAGCATCGCCCTTGAAAAGCCAGGCTTTAATTATCAGACGTCGCTTTCTTTGCCTGATGCTGATTGTGTCGCTTATGATGGCTGTGGTTACGATTATGGTGGCGTGAGCCCTGCTGGTTTCGGTTGCCGCCTCTGTTGCCCGGGCGGCTGCCGTGTTTGCGGTTTTGTCCGCCATAGCGTTCTACACGCGCTTTGGGTTTAAGCTCGACTAATAGCTCGCTCGATACCGATTCGTTGGGAATGCTGTGGCTAATGTATTGTTCAATTTCAGGTAAATAGTGTGCGTAGTTTTCACAGGCAAAACTAATCGCCGTGCCGGATGCACCCGCGCGGGCGGTGCGACCAATACGGTGTACATAATCTTCAGCCATTTGTGGCAAGTCAAAATTGAACACATGGCTGACTTCGGGAATATGTAAACCCCGTGCCGCAACATCGGTGGCCACTAAAATTTTACTTTCACCATTTTGAAACTTTTTTAACAAACTCTGGCGTTTTTTCTGTGGTACATCGCCGGACAGTATGGCCGGCGGCATATCATTACCGGTCAGCCACGCATTAATATTATCGGCAACGCGTTTAGTGTTTACAAAAACAATGCTGCGGGTGGGCTGCTCTTTTTGTAGCAAGCCAATTAATAGGGGAATTTTTTCATCGTTAGCCGGATAGTAAATTTGCTCAATAATTTTATCGGCGGTACGATTTTCGGATTGAATTTTAATGTGTTTGGGCGCATTCATCAATTCATAGGCGAGCTCCTGCACCCGAAATGAAAGAGTGGCAGAAAACAGCATGCTCAAACGTTGCTTCGGCTCGGGGCAGCGCCGAATTAAATATCGAATGTCATTAATAAAGCCCAGGTCAAACATACGGTCGGCTTCATCCAGCACCAATGATTGCACCATTTTAAGGTTATAAATATGCTGTTTGAAAAAGTCGATTAAGCGCCCCGGTGTGCCAATTAAAATATCAACACCATCGGCAATCGATTTTTGTTGGCGCTCGTAGCCGGTGCCGCCGTAAATTAACGCCAGTTTCAGGCCGCTATTTTTGCCGATAAGTTCGGCATCTTTATGTATTTGTATCGCCAGCTCACGGGTGGGGGCAAGAATTAATGCGCGGGGCTGGTTGGGTTTGCGGTGCTCGGGGGGCGCTTCAGTTAATAATTTATTGTAAACCCCCGCCAAAAAGGCAATGGTCTTGCCGGTGCCGGTTTGTGCTTCCCCGGCGACATCATGGTCATTGAGTAAAATGGGAAGGCTATCGGCTTGAATCGGCGTGCAAAATTCAAATCCCGCCTGATTCAATCCTTGCAGAACGGAGTCAGGTAATTTATATTGATCAAATCTTTGATCAGTTAAGTGTGTGCTCATAGGCCTAAGCATATAGTATGCAGCCTAACTGTACAAATCTGTAAATTTAGCTAATATGGTTTCTACTGAATCCAATAACAATCTACCCGTCTAAATCGCCATTTAAGCAATACCATAATTATGGTGATTGATATAGATAGGGGAAATCCCAACCCGGAGGTTAAACACTGTGAGTGAGATCGTTCATGTATCTGATGACAGTTTTGAAAGTGATGTATTAAATTCTGATGTGCCCGTGCTTGTTGATTACTGGGCCGAGTGGTGTGGACCGTGTAAAATGATTGCACCCATACTCGAAGAAATTGCCGGCTCTTATGATGGCAAGGTTAAAATCACCAAATTAAATATCGATGAAAATCCGGGCACACCTCCCAAGTTTGGTATCCGTGGTATTCCCACTTTAATGTTATTTAAGAATGGTGAGGTTGAAGCGACTAAAGTGGGTGCTTTGTCTAAATCACAGCTAACGGCATTTCTCGATAGCAATATTTAAACCTGACAAATTGGGGGCCTTTGCTTAAAAAGTAGACGTTCCCAATTTTATATGCTAAAGTTCGTAAAATTAATCGACACACTCTTAGTCGATCTAAGTCAGACGTAATCAAGTCTGATTAAAAAACCAAATACATAAAGCAAACAAATTAAAGCAAATCCATTTTATCGATTTAAAAAACTCAAATTAATTTTTTATTAACTTAAAGTTTGTCTAATCCCAACCCTTCAAAAAAATTCCTACTATGAATCTAACTGAATTAAAGAAAAGAGCCCCCGCCGAACTTGTTGAACTTGCCCAGTCCATGAAACTGGACAATTTAGCTAGAGCTAAAAAACAGGACATTATATTTTCTATACTCAAAGCTCACGCTAAAAGCGGTGAAGATATTTTTGGTGATGGCGTGCTGGAAATATTACAGGATGGTTTTGGGTTTTTACGATCGGCAGAAGGTTCGTATTTGGCTGGCCCGGATGATATTTATGTATCGCCCAGCCAAATTAGACGTTTTGGCTTACGAACCGGTGATACGCTAGCGGGCAAAATTAGGCCGCCTAAAGATAGCGAACGTTACTTCGCAATGTTAAAAGTGGATACGATTAACTTTGATCCACCAGAGCATGCAAAAAATAAAATTGCGTTTGAAAATTTAACACCGTTACACCCCGAAGAGCGCTTATCATTAGAGCGTGGAAATGGCAGCTCGGAAGATATTACCGGTCGAATTATTGATTTGGTTTCACCTATTGGTAAAGGTCAGCGTGGTTTAATTGTGTCGCCGCCTAAAGCCGGTAAAACTATGTTACTGAGTAATTTGGCCCAATCTATTGCAGCCAACCATCCTGAATGTTATTTAATTGTTTTACTGATTGATGAGCGTCCGGAAGAAGTCACCGAAATGCAACGCATGGTGCGTGGTGAAGTGGTGTCATCAACATTTGATGAGCCCGCAAGTCGTCACGTACAAGTTGCCGAAATGGTTATCGAAAAAGCCAAGCGCTTAGCTGAACATAAAAAAGACGTGGTGATTTTATTAGATTCGATTACGCGTTTAGCGCGTGCTTACAACACGGTGATTCCTTCATCGGGTAAAGTGCTAACCGGTGGTGTTGATGCCCATGCATTACATCGTCCAAAACGTTTCTTTGGAGCGGCGCGTAATATTGAAGAAGGTGGCAGCATTACGATTATGGCGACCGCGCTGGTTGATACCGGCTCTAAAATGGATGAAGTTATTTACGAAGAATTTAAAGGCACGGGTAACTCAGAAATTCATCTGGATCGAAAGATCACTGAAAAACGTATTTACCCGGGTATTAATATTAATCGCTCAGGAACGCGTCGTGAAGAAAAGCTTACCGATGCTGATGAGTTGCAAATGATGTGGGTGTTACGCAAAGTATTGCATCCAATGGATGAAACTTCTGCCATTGAGTTTATGCTGGAGCGTTTATCAAGAACCAAAACCAATAATGAATTTTTCGATTTAATGAAGAAAGGTTAAGTTCGTCGAGTAAGCTATTTGTTTTTATCTGCGCGACGTTAAATTTCTTTCACTAAAATACGCATTAACTTCACCGTTGTCTCGTTAAGAGATGAGCGGCGTTAGCTGTCATATGCAGCTGAGTTCTTTTCTGATAGAAATAGATACTGGCATTTGCTATTATCAATTTTCAATACAAAAATAAAAATCACAAAGCCATCACATAATTGCTTATTGCCCCCTGTAAAATAAATCGTATACACTACGATTATCTTTTTTGCGCAGGGTTGAGCTAATGATAAAGCATGTTATTAAAATCTCGCTTGTATGCATCATTGCATTGCTGTCTGCCTGTGCGCAACTTCCTACCCATTTTGAAGCGCCTCCAAGTTATGTAATTGAAGATACAGAAAATACGCGACTGGGTAAAAAAGCCAAACAGGCACAGAAAAACACACAAAATAAAAATTCCAAAATGCGACTTGTTAGTGACGGGGTCGACGCTTATGTGGTGCGTGCGGCCTTGCTTCACGCAGCAGAAAAAACGATTGATGTGCAATATTATATTTGGCACTCCGACCTAATCGGAAAATTACTATTTAATGGGATGCTCAGCGCTGCAGACAGAGGTGTGCGCGTGCGTGTCTTGTTGGATGATATGCCCATCAACAGTGAAACAGAATCGCTTTTATATGCGATCGACCAACATAAGAATATAGAAGTTCGTTTGTTTAACCCATTTGCTAGCAGGGGCTTTAGAACCACCAGTTATTTAGTGAGTCCGCGACGTATAAACCGGCGTATGCATAATAAATCATTTACGGTTGATAATCAGTTTGCGATTATCGGCGGGCGAAATATTGGCAACGAATATTTTTCAGCCGATAAAAATAGTAATTTTAAAGATATAGATGTGGTGGCTATTGGCCCTGTTGTGAAGGAGATAGGCGCACAGTTTGATTTATATTGGAATAGTAAAGTGGTTTATCCGGTTACGGCTTTTGATCACAATAAGGCGACACAAAGTGATCTTCAATTGCAGAGGAAAAAATTAAATGAATTTGTAAAGATAAAAGAAAATTCTAAATATCATTTAGATATCAAAGATTCGGATATGTACCAAAGCATCGTGAAGGGAATGCTTCCAGAAAATAAACAATCACTGGTTTTTGATGGTGAAGTGCATGTGGTGTATGACAGCCCATTGAAGGCGTTGGGAAAGTCGGCAGAAGAAGTCGCTTACCTTAAATCTCAACTCGAGCCATATGTAAAAAAAATAAATAAAAGTTTTGAAATCATTTCACCCTATTTTGTGCCGGGAGAAGCCGGGGTTGCCTATTTAACTGATATGGTTAAAAAAGGTGTTAAGGTTACGGTGCTTACAAACTCGCTTTCATCGACAGATGGGTTAATGGCGCAATCAGGCTATTCAAGGAGACGTTATGATTTACTTGAAGGCGGGGTGAAATTATATGAATTGAAAACAAAAACACATCATAAAGTAAGTAAGTCTTTAAGGCGGGGCGAAAAAGCAAAAAGTGCATTACATGCTAAAACGTATATTTTTGACCGCAAGCAGGTTTTTATAGGGTCATTTAATTTTGATCAACGCTCCTAAAATATAAACTCAGAAGTGGGCGTGGTTTATGACGTGCCTGAAATGGCGAACCTTATTGCGAAAAATGTATTCGATGAATTTATCAATGACGCGGCTTATGAAGTTAAAATTGCAAAAAAAGATATTGAAGCAAATGATATTGAAATTGAACAGGGTCAATTGTATTGGCTTGAAACAAAAACAGACAAACAAACGTACTACACAGTAGAACCTAAAACAAATTTTTGGCAACGTTTTGGTCAGGGTGTATTTTCATTAATGCCAATTGAATCGCAGTTGTAGGCAATGTTTGAGTTTTTTGTATTGGATATTTTAATTAATGTTTTGTTGGAAGAGTTGTAAAAGGTGGTAGCTTGAATGTTGAAAAGAGTATACAAGTTTTCCATCTGCGTGTGCCTGTGTTGCAGATTCAGTGTTTTCAAGCGCCGTTAATAAACAAGAGGAAATGAAATGAATTTTATTGTATTTAATTCAAAATCTCTTGTTATAGTTATAATAATTCAATTGTTTTAAAAAATTTGTTAGTAAAATATTAACAACAGATAATAAAGAAGTAAATTAATGCAACCAATTTCAGATAAAAATAATTTTCTTTTTTTAGTTTACTCGTTGGTGTTCCTGCTATTGGTAGGTGCGTTGGTCGATCAGTTTCCAAATAAACTGG